>JADMIO011367005.1_pt1 | contig 106358 bp, 104 predicted proteins | sample 8958161 | NCBI WGS metagenome assembly JADMIO01 (sample SAMN16585339, study PRJNA669376) | soil metagenome | isolation source: Crop rotation soil | place: USA: Cullars Rotation, Alabama | collected 2011
CGCGACAACTTGTCCACGTGGAATTCTAAGCTTAGGATCCCAATGTGCTGGAAAGAGAAAAGAGAAATATACCAGGTAATGGAAATTGTTACTGACAAATGTGAGGATGCGGCAAATGTAATTGAATCAATCATTATTAAGTACGCATAACAAATTCATCACACTAATTTTTTATGACCTTTCTCATTGTCGTTATAGCCCTCGCTTTAATTTTTGATTACATAAATGGTTTTCACGATGCTGCTAATTCTATTGCAACCATCGTTTCCACAAAAGTACTCACACCTTTCCAGGCGGTTCTTTGGGCAGCGCTCTTCAACTTTGTTGCTTATTTTATTTTTAAAGATCACGGTGTTGCCAACAGTGTTGCCAAAACAGTTAAGATAGAATCTATTACACTCCAGGTAGTTTGTGCAGGACTTATTGCTTCTATCCTTTGGAATTTATTAACGTGGTGGTTTGGTATTCCCTCTTCATCTTCACATACATTGATAGGTGGATTTGCAGGAGCATCTATTGCACATGGCGGTATGAGTACTGTTAACTGGAATGACCCGGTATTAAAAACAATTGGCTTTATTTTTCTTGCTCCATTAGTAGGAATGATAATGGCGTATATAATTTCTTTATGGTTCCTTAACTCATTCAGAAAAGGGCCCATACCCAAAATAATCTCTACTATTGTAATACTGTTGGTCCTGCTTTTTTTATATAAAACGCTTGAACTGGACAGAGCAGTGCTTTCCAAAAAAACACATTATGAAACTTATATCTGGCAGGTAGCTTTTTATACCAAGAATTTTAAATGGATATTAATGAGCCTGATCCTTGTAGCCATGGCAACTTTTACATTCTATTTAAATACGCTTAATACTTACCGGGCTAATAAATGGTTTAAACGCCTGCAGCTTCTTTCATCTGCAGTATTTAGTATAGGCCATGGCGGTAACGATGCACAAAAGGTTATGGGAATTATCATGGCTGCTTTAATAGCATATAATCCTGCAAAATATAGCCTGGATCATATGGTGTATTGGGTTCCTCTTGCATGTTATTCTGCCATTGCCCTCGGTACACTTACAGGCGGGTGGAAGATCATAAAAACTATGGGTAGCCGAATTACCAAAGTAACGCCTTTTGAAGGGGTTGCTGCTGAAACTGCAGGCGCACTTACTTTGTTCTTAACTGAAGCATTAAAGATCCCTGTTAGTACAACGCATACCATAGCTGGGGCAATAATGGGGGTTGGGGCCACCAAAAGACTTTCTGCTGTAAGATGGGGTATAACGGTAAGCCTGCTTTGGGCCTGGATATTAACTATTCCTGTAAGCGCAGGCCTTGCTGCATTAATTTATTGGGTTGTTTTCCGTACTTAATTTCTATTCTTCATCTAATCTCTAAGTATTTTTTTCTTTCCTTTGCAGCATGAAGAAAATATTAGTTACAGGAGGTTGCGGATATATAGGTTCTCATACCATTGTTGACCTGATCGAAAATGGATTTGATCCTATCTGCGTAGATAATAATTCACGATCAACAACTGCCTTATTAGAAGGTATAGAAAAAATCACCGGCAAAAAGGTGAAGAATTATAAAGTTGATCTCTGCAGCTTTGATGAAACGCATGCCGTTTTCCAGGAAAATCCAAACATAGAAGGCATTATTCATTTTGCGGCTTACAAATCAGTTGGAGAGTCAGTGCATGAGCCTTTGCTTTATTTTGAGAACAACATCATGTCCCTGGTAAACATTTTAAAATGTGTCAAGGAATTCCAGGTTCCTTATTTTATTTTTTCTTCTTCATGTACAGTTTATGGAAACCCCGATGAAATTCCTGTAACAGAGCAAACGCCACCCAAGCCGGCAGAATCTCCATATGGATATACAAAGCAAATGGGTGAGCAAATTGTAAGCGAGACTACCAAAACCATTTTTGCACAAAGTATTTTATTAAGATATTTTAATCCTGTAGGCGCTCATCCTTCAGCACTAATTGGAGAGATGCCATTGGGTAAACCGGAAAACCTGGTGCCTGCTATTACACAAACGGCTATCGGAAAAATACCACAGCTTAAAGTTTATGGAAATGATTACCCAACCCGTGATGGCTCATGCGTACGTGATTATATACATGTTAGTGATATTGCACATGCCCATACTTTAGCATTGCAATATTTAATGGAGCATAATAATAAAAGCAGGTGTGAAGTTTTTAATTTAGGAACAGGGAATGGCGTAACGGTGCTGGAAGCTATACAGGCATTTGAAAAAGTTAGTGGTGTAAAACTAAATTATGTAATAGGCCCAAGAAGGCCGGGAGACGTGATCGCAGTATATGCTGATAATAAATTAGCCAGGGAAAACCTGGGATGGGATATTAAATATTCACTGGACGATATGATGTCAACCGCATGGAAGTGGGAGGTTAAATTAAAGGAAGACCAGGCGATCCATAACAATCCAAATTTTCAAATGAATTAATGCAGTTTATAAGTTCATGTAATCACTTATCTTAGCCGCAACACAAAAAAAATTAGATGCTTAAAGATATTCAACCCATTAACGAAAAAGAAACCCGGGAAGGTTTTGGTGAAGGCATACATGAGCTTGGCAAAAACAATCCGAACGTTGTTGTTCTTACCGCAGATCTTGCAGGCTCATTAAAACTCAAACCGTTTATAAAAGAATTTCCTGAAAGATTTTTTCAATGCGGAATTGCAGAAGCAAATATGATGGGCATTGCAGCTGGTTTAACCATTGGGGGAAAAATTCCTTACACTACAACATTTGCTAATTTCTCTACTGGCCGTGTGTACGACCAGATACGTCAATCAATAGCATACAGTAATAAGAATGTAAAGATATGTGCATCGCATGCAGGATTAACGCTTGGCGAAGATGGCGCTACACACCAGATACTGGAAGACATTGGCCTGATGAAAATGTTACCTGGCATGACCGTTATCGTACCATGTGATTTTAATCAAACCAAAGCAGCAACCATTGCAATTGCGGACCATAAAGGCCCCGTGTACTTAAGATTTGGAAGGCCAAAGTGGCCCAACTTTTCAGATCAAAAATTTGAAATTGGTAAAGCGCAGGTTTTAAGTGAGGGAAAAGACATAAGCATTTTTGCATGCGGACATTTAGTATGGAAAGCTATTGAAGCAGGAAAAATTCTTGAAGAAAAAGGAATTAGTGTTGAAGTAATAAATATACATACAATAAAGCCTTTGGATACAGAAGCCATTATCAAGTCCATATCAAAAACAAAGTGCGCTGTTACTGCTGAAGAACATAATATTATTGGTGGATTAGGCGATAGCATAGCGCAGGTAGCAGCGAAGAATTTTCCTATCCCTATTGAATACGTAGGCACTAAAGATACTTTTGGCGAAAGTGGTAAACCTCTCGAACTTCTTAAAAAATATGGCCTGGATACGCCTGATATTGTAGCCGCAGCAGAAAGAGTGATCGCTAAGAAAAGTTCTTCTTAATACTTACTTTTTGGTTTGATTATTGATTTTTCTAATAGTATTAGAACATGCTGTTATGAAAAAGATATCTATCATCCTAACCTTTGTTTTTGCTATTGGATTTGTATCCTGTAAAAAGCAATCTTCAGAAGATTTAAAAACTATTTGTGGATTGCAAGACCCTCCCACCTGGTGCGCCACTGTAAGGTGCTCTCCTGATGGTAAGCCTGTTTGTGGCTGCAATAATGTTACGTATGGCAGCGTTTGCGAAGCCCAATGTTCAGGAGTCACTTCTTATACAATGGGAGCATGCAAATAAATTCTCCTATTAACTTAATTTTACTGCTGAATCAATAATATTATGGCTGTTCAGCAGGATGACAAAGAACTTTTATTCCAATTTAAAGAAGCCGCAACCAAAGAGTCAGCTTTTACTGCTATTTTAAAAAAATACCAGGAAAAATTGTATTGGCATATTCGCAGAATGGTAGTGGACCATGATGACACTAATGATGTTCTGCAAAATATGTTCATCAAAGTGTGGAAGGGCTTGGAAAACTTCAGAGAAGACAGCCAGTTATATACATGGCTTTACCGTATTGCCACCAATGAATCTCTTACTTTTTTGGAGCAACAGAAAAAAAGGGCTTCCAGTTCTTTAAGTGATGTGGAGAATGGTTTGGAAAATAAGCTTAAGGCCGATACTAATTTTGATGCTAACCGTCTTGAATGGAAACTCCAGTTGGCTATCCAAAAACTTCCTGAAAAGCAGAGAGTTGTGTTTAACCTTAGGTATTATGATGAGATGCCGTATGAGGAAATGAGCCGTGTTTTAGAGACAAGTGAGGGAGCATTAAAAGCCAGCTATCATCATGCTGCTAAAAAAATTGAAGAATTTATATTAAATGGATAACATGCTTAAACTTTCACCTACAAATTCCGTCTATTAACCGATGAAATTTTCAGCAGAAATATTACAGGAACTTAATAGTATAAGCCCATTACTGGCGGGGATGGCGAAAACGAATGTCTTTTCCGTTCCTGAAGGTTACTTTGATACGCTGTCAATTAACATTTTTAAAAGGCTAAATAGTAATACGGATATCAAACTTGATAAATTAACAGTTCCTGAGGGATATTTCGAAAATTTAAGCACTTCTATCTTAAATAAAATAAAAGAGCTTAATGAAAGTGCTGCAGATGAATTAAGGAAATTATCTCCCATGTTGTATTCAATACAGAATGAAAATGTATTTGAAGTTCCGGCAGGCTATTTCAGGAATTTAGAAAATGATATCCTTGATAAAGTAATTACTAAGCCACAAACAAAAGTGGTTGAATTAAAGAGAAGAGATTCTATTTGGAAATATGCAGCGGCTGCTGTGGTAACATGTGTAATTGGATTGAGTTCATTAATGATGTTTAATACCCAGCAGTCAACCCAAGCTAATAAAACCTCTACAGCTATAAATGCAGCGGTAGCTAATTTATCGGATGAAGAAATAATTAAATACCTTGAAAAGACAGGAACAGATGTTGACAACGAAGCCCTGGCTTCAGGTATTGATGCTAATGCACTTCCTGAGTCTACCGATTATATGCTTGATGAAGAAACTTTAGATACTTATTTAAACACAGATAAGAAGTCTCAAAATTAATAGAGCAACTAAAATGAAAAAATATATACTCATACTAACCTTATTCTTTGGAAGCTTTTCCTTGGCAAATGCACAGGGTGGTGGTGATAAAGAAAATAAAAAAGAAAAGATAGAGGCATTGAAGATCGCTTTCCTCACGCAAAAACTTGAGCTGTCTGTCGATGAAGCTCAAAAGTTCTGGCCTATTTATAATCGCTATGAAGCCGAAATATGGCAGGTTATAAAGGATAATAAAATCGGAGGGGATGCATTAGATAATGAGGAAAAGCTTTTAAATGTAAAAAAGAAATACAGGAACGAATTTAATAAGGTAATTGGTCAGCCTAAAACCACTATACTTTTCAATTCTGAAAGGGAATTCAGAGGTGTTTTAATGCGCCAGCTTAAAGGCAAACATGGAGATAGACCCTCATAATTACATCACAAAAGGCCGTTTTTTAACCTGATTTATATTGGAATTTTAACTAAAAGTTGGAGAATATAAAAATTCTCCTATTTTTGTTCCTAGGTGTTTTTCATAGGTTAGCAACGGCCGGCCCTTTTTAGGGCAGGCCTTTTTTATTTTTCAGGCTTGAAAAACCGGCGATTTTATATCGTGATAAAATAAAAAAATCCACTTTTCACGTTCCCCTTCCTCTTTCCATTGTTGCCTTAATTGCATTGCTTTTCTTCCATCATAATCATACTTGGCAACAAACTTATTTTTCATTTGTTGTAGTTGTGGAACTACATCCCCGCCAAAAAATATTTTTTCTCCATCTTCTTCAATCCAAAAAACCTGGTGATAGGGAGAGTGTGCCCCTGTAACTTCATATTTTATAGAGTCATCAATTATTCCATCGCCTTCAATAAATTTTACTTGTTGAGAATTCTTTAGTATTTCAAAATCTTCAATGATGTATGAGGACTTTATATTTTCCAAAGCGAAATCAAACTCCTGCCTGTTAACATAATAGGTTGCATTCGGAAAACTTAAAACTCTTTCATTGTTCTTTAGTTGACTTATTCCACCTGAATGATCTTTATGTAAATGAGATAATAAAACTTTTGTAACAGTGATTGGTTCAATACCGTTGTTCAATAAATTCTGATGTATCTGCAAAACCCCATCATTTTTAAAACCCAGGCCGGTATCTAATAATAATATATCCTTTGAAGTAACAATAACAAAAGGTTGGATCTCTACCAACAGGCTACCAACATTTCTATCTTGTAAATTATCTTTCTTAAGATCAAAGGGAATAAATTGTTTTGTTTTGTCAACAGTAAAAGCGCCTTCACTTAGTGGAATAATTTTCATTGGCTGATATTATGCTGCATTTAATTTTATATGGCTGCGTATTAAAAATATCATCCACATCATTGTAAGTAAAAATAGCATTGCCGTAAATTGATGAGCAAGGCCGAACCACACAAGATTATTTCCAAAGGGTGATGTTATTACTGTTAGAAAACCAAGAACAGTCTGTATTAAAATAAATATCAACGGCAACCACTTGGTCTTATTAAAAAGAATATTGGTTTTTAATTTTATTGCTTTCATTGTCCATATAACTACCAGTAGGGTTAATAAGTAAGCAATACCCCGATGTATAAATTGAATAGCGATCTTGTTTTCTAAAAGATTTTTCCATGATGGCCTCATACTGTTTAGCTGACCAGGAATTAGGCTCCCGTTAATATCCGGCCATGTTGGTGCGGCCGTTGCGGCTTTTAATCCTGACATGAACGCTCCATAAATAAGTTGAATTACAAGAACACAAATAATGATTATAGCAAACCTTTTCAGAAAAGAATTTATTACCAGTTTTTCCGCCGGAACTAATAATGTAAGTGCAAACCAAAATGTATAGCAAAGCAATAGAAGGGCTGCAATAAAATGTGCTGCCAGTTCAATATGGCCTACAAACATTTTTTCAGGTACCAGCCCGCTTTTTACCATTATCCAGCCTACTAAACCCTGCAAAGCACCTAATAAAAAAAGGATGACCATTGGAATGACCATTTCCTGTTTAAATTTTTTTCTTACCAGGAAGTAAACAAAGCCTGCTAAAAAAACAATTCCTAATAATCTTGCCCAAAAACGATGCAGCCATTCCCAAAAAAAGATAAACTTAAAATCGCTTAAAGTAAAATCTGCATGTATATACCTGAATTGATCAGTGTTTTTATATTTATCAAACTCAATCTGCCACTCTGCTGTATTCATTGGCGGAAGTGTACCGGTGATCGGCTTCCATTCTGTAATAGATAAACCGGATTCTGTAAGCCGGGTGATTCCACCCAACAATACCTGTATCATTATCATAACAACCCCAATAAGTAACCAGATCGCTATAGGTTTGGATGATGACTTATCCAACGTTTTGGGCATGCGCAAAGTTATTTGTATAAGCTCATTAAAGTTTATGTTGATAATTATTTAACCGTAATATTTTTGCAACAATTATTTTTGATAAAATTTCCTGTTGCTACTTCCCTTTTTTCATAATAAATTTTGCGAGGCCGGCTTAGATGAAGCCGGTCGTGGATGTTTTGCAGGACCTGTGTTTGCGGCTGCCGTAATTCTTCCTAAAGAGTTTTATCATCCGGCATTGAATGATTCCAAGCAAATGAAAAAAGAAGACAGAGAATTGCTTCGTCCCATCATTGAGAAAGAAGCCATATCATGGTCAGTATCTAAAGTAGATAATGAAGAGATTGACAGGATAAATATTTTGCAGGCATCTTTCAAAGCAATGCACATTTCTCTAAATAAGCTAAAGCATAAACCAGACTATTTATTAATAGACGGAAATCGTTTTAAAAAGTATAAAAAATATCCTCACCGTTGCGTGATACAAGGAGATGGAATGTATACTTCAATTGCGGCAGCAAGTGTGTTGGCAAAAACGTATAGAGATGATTACATGCAAAGGCTTCACAAGAAGTTTAAGATGTATTCATGGAAAACAAATATGGGATATGGAACGCCTGAACATCGTAGCGCTATTGAGAAACATGGATTATGCCAATACCATAGAAAGAGCTTTAATATTTTAGCTGCAAGAGTTTCTGAAATTCATGATGATGATATTGCAGAAGAAATACAAATTACGCAGCCCATTCCCCAAGCCCTTGTCGAATTACCTGCCACTCATCTGTCGTACAATCTATCACTGTAGAAGGATTCATCCCTCCCGGTCCGCCGTCAATTACAAAATCAACTTTGTCGCCGAATTTTTCAAATATTATTTCCGGGTCGGTATATTCTTCAACCATATCGCCGGGAAGTGAAGCACTGAGAATTGGATTGTCCAATGTTTCTAATATTTGCTGGCATATTATATTATCAGGAACACGTAGCCCAATGGTTTCTTTTTTACTTTTTAAAATTTTGGGCACTTGTTTACTTGCAGGAAGAATAAAAGTGTATGGGCCCGGTAAATAAGTTTTAAGCATGCGGTATAAAGGAGTGTCAATACTTTTAGTGTAGTCACTCAAATGGCTAAGATCGCGGCAAATAAAAGATAGCTGTGCTTTTTGCGGATCCACATTTTTTATTTTGCATATCCTTTCTACTGCTTTTTGCTGATGAATGTCGCATCCAAGTCCATAAATAGTATCCGTTGGGTAAATGATAACGCCACCATCAGTAAGGCATTCGGCTATTTGCTTTAAAAGCCTTGGCTGCGGATTAGCAGGATGTAATTGTAAAAGCATATTACAAAGGTTGAATTAAAAATTTATAATGCGCCTGTTTAAAAACAAAACGTGTTAATCAACTACATTTGCAGCGTTTAATTCAAATATTAATCCAGATTAAAAAATATCTATGTCTATAATCGCACTTGGTACCATGGCTTTTGATGCTATTGAAACACCCTTTGGAAAGATTGATAAAATAGTTGGCGGTTCTGCTACTTATGTTGCCTATGCTGCAAGTCATCTTTACCAGCCTGTACAACAAATTTCTATAGTGGGAGAAGACTTTCCCCAGGAAGAAATGGATGAACTTAAAAGCCGTAATGTTGAATTAGAAGGTGTGGAAGTAGTGGAAGGTAAAAAATCTTTTTTCTGGAGTGGAAAGTATCACCTTGATATGAATACAAGAGATACACTTATCACAGATCTGAATGTACTCGCCGACTTCAATCCAAAAGTTCCTGATACATACCAGGGTGCTGAATTCTTAATGCTTGGTAATTTAATGCCGAGTTTGCAGATCAGTGTTATAAAGCAATTAAAGAAAAGACCAAAGCTAATTGTTCTTGATACCATGAACTTCTGGATGGATACAGCAATGGATGATCTTAAGGTAGTGCTGACGATGATAGATGTATTGTTGATCAATGATACAGAAGCAAGACAACTTAGCGGAGAATTTTCGCTGGTAAAGGCCGCTAAAAAAGTACTTGAGATGGGTCCTAAATATCTCATTATAAAAAAAGGTGAACACGGCGCTTTATTGTTTCATGCTAATCATGTTTTCTTTGCCCCCGCATTACCGCTTGAAGATGTATTTGATCCAACAGGAGCCGGCGATAGTTTTGCAGGTGGATTTATAGGTCATCTTGCCCGTACAAAAGACATCAGTTTTGAAAATATGAAGACGGCTATTATTGTCGGTTCTGCCATGGCAAGTTTTTGTGTAGAAAAATTTGGGCCGCAACGTTTGAAAGAAATTACCAAAGCAGATATTGATGTAAGGCTGGAAGAGTTTGTTCAATTAGTGAATTTTGATATTGACCTCGTTTAATTTTTTATATGCTTGAGATCATAGCACTTATATTTCTTACCCGAAAAATAGGGAGATTAGCCGAGACCAAGGGACTAAAACCCGGTACATGGAAATTATATACAGTGTTGGCATGGATAGCCGGTGAATTTGTTGGAGCTGTGCTGGGTGTTCTAATTTTTGGCCCCGAAAATATTGTTAGTATAATATTATTGGCTATTGCTGGTGCCGTAACAGGATATTTTATCATTAGGGCCAGCCTTTCTAAAAGACCCGATGTTTTTGATGAGATTGACCAGATAGGTAATAACAGCTGAGAGCCCGGCATTTTGTGTTACCACTTTCTTGCTTTATTTTTGTATCACATCCGGGCGGATTTGTTTATTGTTCAGCCTTGGTGTTAAGGTTTTAAATCGAACTAATAAACGAAACCATTCTGTATCTCTCTTCAGGATTTTAAATTTCGTTTAAAAGTTTGTGTAATATTTTGTCCCGATAGCTATCGGATCAATCTCATACATAAATTAAACAAGATGAAAACAATTCATGATTGCTTAAAAGAACGCATTTTAATTATTGATGGCGCTATGGGCACCATGATCCAGCGGCATAAACTGGAAGAAAAAGATTATCGTGGAGATAGATTTAAAGACTGGCATAAAGATGTAAAAGGCAACAACGATCTTTTAAGTATCACACAGCCACAAATTGTGGAAGGCATACACTTGCAATACCTGCAAGCAGGCGCTGATATTATTGAAACAAATACTTTCAGCAGCACATCAATTGCCCAGGCGGACTATGATATGCAATCGCTGGCTTACGAGTTAAATGTTGCTGCAGCTAAATCTGCAAGAAATGCAATCGACAAATTTCATTCTGCTGAACCAAAATTTGTTGCTGGTGCAATTGGACCATTAAATAAAACTTTAAGCCTGTCGCCTGATGTAAATAATCCCGGCTTTCGTGCAGTGACATTTGATGAAGTTGCTGAAGCTTATTATGAACAGGTAAAAGGTTTGGTTGATGGTGGAGTAGATGTTCTTTTAATAGAAACCATTTTTGATACACTGAATGCAAAAGCTGCTATCTATGCAATTAAAAAATATTTCAGGGACACAAAACAAAAAGAACTTCCGGTAATGATCAGCGGAACAATTACAGATGCCAGCGGACGTACATTAAGCGGCCAAACTCTGGAAGCATTTTATATTTCTGTCTCACATGCAAAACCATTAAGTATAGGATTGAATTGTGCATTAGGTGCGAAAGAAATGCGTCCTCATATTGAAGAGCTAAGCCAGCTGGCAAGTTGCTACACATCAGCATATCCTAATGCAGGATTGCCAAATGCATTCGGTGAGTATGATGAGGAGCCACATGAAACGGCACACATTATTGAGGAATGGGCTCAAGAAGGTTTTGTAAACATTGTGGGTGGCTGTTGTGGTACAACTCCCGATCACATAAAACATATTGCAGAACAGGTAAAAAAATTTAAAGCAAGAGAATTACCTGTTGAAGAAGAAGTTCTTGCCTAGAATAAGATGAGTGAAACAACAATACAACCTTTTTTAAGATTAGCCGGATTAGAACCATTGGTCGTTCGTCCGGAAACCAATTTTGTAAATGTTGGAGAACGAACGAATGTAACGGGTTCTAAAAAATTTGCAAGACTGATAAGGGAAGATAAATATGAAGAAGCGCTTTCTGTTGCAAGACAGCAGGTGGAAAATGGTGCCCAGATACTGGACGTTAATATGGACGATGCATTGCTGGATGGAGAAAAAGCAATGAAAGATTTTCTCAATCTTTTGCAGGCCGAGCCGGATATTGCAAAGATCCCAATCATGATAGATTCTTCTAAATTCAACATAATTGAAGCAGGATTAAAATGTGTGCAGGGAAAGTGTATCGTGAATTCTATCTCTATGAAGGAAGGGGAAGAGAAATTTATTGAGCAGGCGATTATTTGTAAAAGCTATGGCGCTTCTGTTATTGTAATGGCTTTTGATGAAAAGGGACAGGCAGACACACAGGATCGCAAAGTGGAGATATGTGAGAGAGCATATAAGATACTGACCGAACAGGTTGGCTATGATCCGCAGGATATAATTTTCGATCCCAATATTTTTGCAATAGCAACAGGAATTGAAGAGCATAACAATTATGGTGTTGACTTTATTGAGGCAACAAGAATAATAAAGCAGAAGATGCCGCTTACAAAAGTGAGTGGTGGTGTAAGTAATGTTTCCTTTTCATTCCGTGGTAATGATACAGTGAGAGATGCCATGCATTCTGTTTTTCTTTATCATGCTATAAAAGCCGGGATGGATATGGGCATCGTAAATGCCGGACAGTTGCCTGTTTACGAACAGATAGAGCCACAACTAAAAGAGCTTTGCGAAGATGTTATCTTAAATCGCAATGCTGAGGCAACCGATAAGCTTTTATCATTCGCTGAAACTGTAAAGCAAAAAGGAAAAGCAGAAGTAAAAGATGAGGTATGGAGAAGTGAGCCCGTTGAAAAAAGACTCAGCCATGCTTTGGTAAATGGCATTACAGATTTTATAGATGCGGACACTGAGGAGGCAAGACTAAAATATCCAAAGCCGCTGGATGTAATTGAAGGCCCCTTAATGGATGGGATGAATATTGTCGGCGATCTTTTCGGCAGCGGTAAAATGTTTTTACCCCAAGTAGTTAAGAGCGCCAGGGTCATGAAAAAATCCGTTGCTATATTAACCCCTTATATCGAAGCCGAAAAAGAGGAACGCCGTCTGGCGCATGTTGCTGCAGGAACCAAAAATGAAGAAGGTGCTGGTGCTCCAAAAATTCTTTTGGCAACCGTAAAGGGAGATGTGCATGATATAGGTAAAAATATTGTTGGCGTTGTTCTTGGCTGTAACGGTTACGACATCATCGATCTTGGTGTAATGGTTTCTGCTGATAAGATATTACAAACAGCCAAAGATGAAAATGTAGATATTATTGGCTTGAGCGGATTGATAACACCATCTTTGGATGAAATGGTGCACATAGCAAGAGAAATGAAACGGAGAGAGCTTACCATCCCTTTATTGATCGGTGGAGCGACCACTTCCCGTATGCATACGGCTGTTCGTATTGCGCCTGAATATGATAATGGAGTGCTACATGTTTTAGATGCATCCCGAAGTGTAACGGCTGTAGGCAGTTTATTGAGTAAAGAACAAAAGACAGAATTTTTGAGCAATGTAAAAGAAGAATATACAGCTCTGCAACAACAATTTTCCAATAAACAGAAATATAAAGTTTTAATACCTTACGAAGAAGCAGTAGTAACTAAAGAATATTTTGACTGGAAAAATTACAAGCCTGTAAAGCCTGCTGTTGATGGCGTAAAAGTTTTTAAAGATTTTGATCTTGGAACAATTGCAAAATACATTGACTGGGGTCCATTCTTTATAGGATGGGAAATGCCCGGACGGTTTCCTGAAGTGCTGACTGATAAAATTTTCGGTGCTGAAGCAACAAGGTTATATAACGATGCTAAGAAAATGGTGGACACCATTGTTGCTAATAAATGGTTTTCGGCAAATGGAACTATTGGCTTTTGGGAAGCCAATTCAAATAATAAGGATACCATAACGCTGCAGACTGATAAAGGTGAAGTGCAGTTGGAATCATTACGCCAGCAAATGAAAAAAGCAATTGGCCAGCCAACGTATTCATTAGCAGATTTTGTAAGGCCTAAAGATCATGGAGAAGATTATATGGGCGCTTTTGCTGTTTGTATACAGGGCGCAAGAGAACATATCGATCGCTTTGCCGAAGACAATGATGAGTACAATAAAATTTTGGTACAGATATTAGCAGATAGATTTGTGGAAGCATTTGCAGAATGTTTACATCAGCAGGTGCGTAAAAATTATTGGGGCTACCAAAAGGATGAAACGTTGTCTAATGAAAGTTTGATAAGAGAAGAATACAAGGGCATTCGTCCTGCACCGGGTTATCCTGCATGTCCTGATCATACTGAAAAATTAAAACTGTTCTCATTGCTTAATGTAACGGAGAGCATTGGTATCACGCTGACTGAAAGTTTAGCTATGGACCCGCCGGCTTCTGTATGCGGCTGGTATTTTGCTCATCCTGAAAGTCATTATTTCGGCTTAGGTAAAATAGGCAAAGACCAGGTTGAAGATTATGCTAAACGTAAGAATATGCCGGTAGAAGAAATGGAAAAATGGTTAAGGCCGAATATGGAATGATCACATTAACCTGTCTCCTAATTTTACCGAATGCTTTGATGGCGTAACCAACACATAGCCCGGGCCATCAGTATTTTTAAAACCTAACGTAAGTACTTCTGAAAAGAAAGGCCCTATTTGTCTTGAAGGAAAATTAACAACGCAGGCAACAAGCATTCCTTCCAGCTCTTCTTTAATATATGTACCCGGCAATTGCACGCTTGACATTTTAATGCCTATTTCTTCACCAAGATCGATGGTTAATTTATAGGCGGGTTTCTTAGCTTCAGGAAAATCTTTCACTTCAATGATCTTTCCTAAGCGGATATCTACCTTTTCAAAATCTTCATGAGTGATCATAAAATCAGTTTAAATAAAAAAGCTGTTCCGCAAAAGAACAGCTTTTTACAAATCAATCGTTGGTATTATTTTCTTTTATAGAGAATTTCCATTGTCTTCATTTCCTTGCCCCCCTGTGTACAAAACATTTCAAGCTTTTGATTATTATCATCTATCATGGTAAACACTTCCCTGCAATCAATATCTTTTCCTGTTGTAGGTTCAACCATTTTTCCTTTAAGATTAGCTGTGTGGGTTGTCGAATCCCATGTTCCTTCCATTGTCATCATACCCGTTCCCATATTATCGATCCATGTACTTACCAGAACCTTTTTTGCATTGTCAAAAGCTAATAAGCTCATACCCTCGAACGGCATACCCATCATGTTACCGGTATGGTTCGATTGCTGGTACTTGCCTCCAAAGATCATTTTGTTAACGGCAGTTGATTTACTTTTCATAGGTGGCTTAGATGGGTCCATCCACACAGTTACGTCTCCTTCCCATGTACCATTTGATTTGGCAAGCATTTTATGAACATCTCCGGGTGTCATGTAAGCCTCCCAAGCCTTCGCCATAGCAGCTGAATCCATAGGTGGCGCCGTAGCGGTTGAGGTGTCTGTAGCAGTTTTGGTAGAGTCGGTAGTAGCAGTTGTATCATTTGTTTTGCTGTCGTTACAGCTCCACAGCATAATACATGCAGTGCAGATAGTGATGGTAAATCGTTTCATAATAAATGTTTTTTTAAAGATAAAAGAATTCACATTCATAATTACAAACACAACTTTCTATTTTATCATAAGTTTGCAGGCTATTTAATAAATATGCTAAAGAACCGAAAAGCTGCAACAGGATTTATTTTTATTACTGTACTCCTGGATGTTATAGGTTTTGGAATTATCATTCCTGTTTTTCCAAAACTGATCGCTCACCTTACAGGCGGCAGTATGAGCACCGTTTCACAATGGGGCGGCATGCTTTCCTTTGCCTATGCAATAATGCAATTTGTTTGTGCACCCATACTTGGTAATTTAAGTGACCAGTTTGGCAGACGGCCCGTTCTTCTTTTGTCTTTATTTGGTTTTGGAATAGATTATATTTTCATGGCTTTTGCACCAACGATCGGCTGGTTATTTTTAGGAAGAGTGATTGCAGGTATTGCAGGCTCAAGCATTACAACGGCATCCGCATACATGGCAGATATCAGCACTGATAAAAACCGGGCACAAAATTTTGGGATGATCGGAGCTGCATTCGGGATAGGGTTTATTATCGGACCTGTATTGGGAGGAGTGCTGGGGCAGTATGGAACAAAAATTCCTTTTATTGTTTCCGCATGTCTTGCATTGTTAAATGCATTGTATGGATATTTTGTTTTACCGGAATCACTTACCAAAGATCATCGCAGAAAATTTGAATGGAAACGGGCAAATCCAATTGGCTCATTAAAACAATTAAAAAAATATCCTTCTATCGGAGGACTTATAGGCTCACTGATATTGATCTATGTTGCTGCTCACGCTGTGCAAAGCACATGGACGTATATAAACATTGAAAAATTTAACTGGAATGAAAAACTTATGGGTTATTCATTGGGCATGGCAGGCTTACTGGTAGCAATTGTCCAAGGGGGGCTTATCAGATTTATTAATCCTAAACTAGGCAATGAAAGAAGTGTTTATCTAGGCATATTATTTTATTCCCTTGGATTATTATTATTTGCTTTTGCCAATCATACATGGATGATGTTTGCATTTTTAGTTCCATACTGCTTCGGCGGAATTGCGGGGCCGGCATTGCAAAGCATTATTTCAGGAAATGTTCCCCGCAATGAACAGGGCGAGTTGCAAGGGGCATTAACAAGCCTGATAAGTGTTACCACGATTATAGGTCCTGTGGTGATGACATTTTTATTTTCTTTTTTTACAAAGCCCGGTGCAAGGATACATTTTGCCGGTGCTCCGTTTTTATTGGGTGCAATACTTATGCTGGGCAGTGCAATCATTGCCTATTATACTTTGAAGGGAAGAAGATTGACAGCTGAAAAAACCCAGTAACTATTTAATATATGGCAGGAAGCAAATATTTCTATCTACTTGCAATTACTTTAATTTTTGCCTGTACTGAAAGGGATAATAACAATAATGTTACCAAGACAAGTGCAACAGGGAATGATACTATACCGACAATAAGAAAAAATGTAAATAAAAAAGCTGTAGCTGCGTATGTGATAACCATGGGCGACCCAAAGCTTGATAGAAAATTTGGTGTTGAGGTTTTTGAAACGCCGCAAACTTTTAAATATCTTTTAAAAATGTATCATGATGGAACGATTCAAAATGATACCCTTACTATTCCCAACTTTGGTATATGGCCAGTAGTGAAGATAAAACCCGGTAAAGAAAAACTATCCTGCATCATCGGTTTTCAGGATGGTAAAAATGAATTCATGGAGTATAAACTGCTTTCTGCAAAAGGTGATAAACTGAAACTAACTATCCTAAAACAATACGGGGTTTCAACATATTATAAATAACGCAACTATTACAATCTCTTTTTTAAATTCTCTTTTACCTCATCAAACCATTCCTTTTTTAGGATACTCAAGACTATACTGTCTCTTCTGACATTGTTATCTCTTGTTGGCATGTTGCTTCTCAACACACCATCAACCTTACATCCAATCGATTTCATTGCCGCAATACTTCTTTCATTATTATTGTCAGCCCTGAATTCAACTCTCTCCATTCCCAACTCTTCAAAAGCGAATGTTAGCAAAACATATTTGCAATGCTTATTAAGTTTTGTGCCACGAAATTTTTTACCATACCAGGTATAGCCTATCTGCACAGTTTTAAATTCTTCATTTATATCATAAAATCTTGTACTGCCGGCATACTCATTGGTTAGTTTATCAAACACGATGAAAGGATATTCCTTTTCTTCCCCCCATGCCTGCAATGCAATGTTTATATAGTTCTTCAATCCTTCTTCACCCTCTGCGCTTACAAGAGAATACTTCCATGTCTCCGCTTCATTCAAAGAAAAGGGTAATAAATTATTATGATCATCTTCCCTCAGGCGCCGCAGCAATACGTGTTCATCTTCCAGTACATAACCTTTTTGGTAATTAAGTTTTTCGCTCATAAAGCAATTGAATTATTTTTTCATCCCTTCCAGTTCTTTCTGCATCTTGAACATTTCATCACGCAATCTGGCTGCTTCCATAAAGTCAAGGTCACGGGCTGCTTTTTCCATTTGTCTTTTTGTTTGAGAAATAGCTTTCTCCATTTGTGGGATCGTCCTGTATTGTTCCTGGTCCTCGGCAGCAACAGTTACCAGTTCATCAACGGCATAAGGCGATTTCTCATCATAGCCCTTAATATCCAGCACTGATGTCTGGCTCATTATCTGAGCAATTGATTTTTTTATTGTGGTAGGGGTGATGTTATGTTTGATGTTATATGCGATCTGTTTATCTCTCCTTCGGTTGGTCTCATCAATGGTTTTTTGCATGCTCTCTGTCATCTTATCTGCATAAAAAATTACAAGGCCATCAATATTTCTTGCGGCTCTTCCTGCGGTTTGTGTAAGTGATCTTTCATTTCGAAGAAAGCCTTCTTTGTCTGCATCCAGAATTGCGACAAGAGAAACTTCGGGAAGATCCAACCCTTCTCTTAAAAGATTTACCCCAACCAATACATCGATCTCACCAAGACGCAATTGTCTTAATATTTCAACTCTATCCAATGTATCAACTTCGCTATGTATATATTTTGATTTGATGTTGATGCGATGAAGATATTTATCCATTTCCTCTGCCATTCTTTTTGTGAGAGTAGTAACCAACACCCTGTCTCCCTTCGTTACTCTTTTATCTATTTCATCCAGCAGGTCATCAATTTGATTTATGGAAGGACGAATTTCTATTGGCGGATCCAGTAATCCTGTTGGCCGTACAACCTGCTCTACTACTACACCTCCACATTTTTCCAGTTCATAATCTCCCGGTGTTGCGCTTACATAAATGGTTTGGTTGAGCATACTTTCAAACTCATTAAAATTTAGGGGACGATTATCCAATGCCGATGGCAAACGAAATCCATAGTCAACTAATATTAATTTTCTTGAGCGGTCACCACCATACATACCACTTACCTGCGGAATGGTTTGGTGACTTTCATCAACAACGCACAAAAAATCTTTTGGAAAATAATCAAGCAAACAGAATGGCCTTGTGCCCGGTTCTCGTCTGTCGAAAAATCTTGAATAATTTTCTACACCATTGCAATAGCCAAGCTCACGTATCATTTCAATGTCATAATTAACACGTTCACTTATTCTTTGCGCTTCGATATATTTTCCTGTGCTTTTAAAATAATCTGTTTGCCTTCCACATTCATCATGTATTTCCCAGAGAATATCATTCAATTTATCTTTTGGAGCGATATATAAATTGGCAGGAAATATAGCTGCATTATCAATTTTGGAAATTCTTTTGCCTGTACTCAGCTCAAGTGATTCTATACTTTCTATCTCATCTCCGAAAAAAGTAATGCGGTAACCATTGTCCATGTAAGGCAGGTTGATATCAACCGTATCCCCTTTTACACGAAATGTTCCTCTTGCAAAATCCCCTTGTGTTCTTGAATATAAACTGTTGACCAGGGAATGTAAAAATCCCTGCCGGCTTATCGTTTGCCCTTGCTGAATTCTTACAACGCCTTCAGCAAAATCTTTTGGATTACCAATACCGTAAATACAGCTAACACTGGCAACAACTATAATATCCCTTCGGCCGGTAAGCAATTGCGAAGTTGCCTGCAATCTTAGTTTATCAAGTTCCTCATTTATGCTAAGATCTTTTTCAATGTATGTATCACTAACAGGCATGTATGCCTCTGGTTGGTAATAATCATAGTAAGAAACAAAATAACCCACAGCATTATCAGGAAAGAATTGGCGGAACTCTCCATACAACTGTGCTACCAATGTTTTATTATGCGTAAGCACCAGCGTTGGCTTCTGTACATTCTGGATAACATTGGCAATAGTAAAAGTTTTGCCACTTCCTGTTACACCAAGTAAAGTTTGATGTTTCTCTCCCTCTAACAAACCTTGTGTAAGATTTTGGATCGCTTCCGGCTGATCGCCGGCCGGCTCATATGGTGATTGAATTTGAAATGGCATATAAGCAAAATTACATGCAGATATAAAAATTTTTCCTTAATATTTTTTTAGGGATTTTTGACTATCTTAAATGAGATTAATATTTGGTACTTAAAGATGCGTTATAAAAATTTCAGTTTGTTTTTTCTTTGTAAAATACTAATGCCACTGCTGTGCGCTTTTGTATTTGCCAATAACGGATCTTATGCCCAGTGTCCTGCAAATATTGATTTTGAGGAAGGAAGTTTTAAGGGGTGGAAATGCTGGACCGGCTCTGTATCAGTGCTTAACAATAAAAATGTTATAGTACTCAACCCTGTATCCAATCCGGTGGCAAACCGTCATAAGATGCTTTCTTTAAATCCCGGGGACGGAAATGATCCATTTGGAGGCTTTCCAAAAAACTGTCCAAATGGAAGCGGTCATTCCATTCGCCTGGGAAACGATTCTACCGATAACCAGGCAGAAGCGGTGTCTTACCAGTTCACTATCCCTGCAGGCCAAAATAAATTCAGTCTTGTTTATAACTATGCGGTCGTTTTCCAAAACCCTCCACATCATCCGGAAGAGCAGCCCCGGCTTGAAATAGAAGTAAAAAATCTTACAGATAATACAATTCTTGATTGTTCTTCATTTGCTTTTGTTGCAAGCGGAGCTTTACCTGGCTTCTATATGTCGGAGGTGGATATGGGGAATGCTCCGGTTTGGTGTAAGGACTGGACCCGGAATTCCATTAACCTTGACGGTAATGCTGGAAAAACTTTCCAGATCATTTTTAAGAATGCAGATTGTACATTGGGAGCTCATTTTGGATATGCATATATAGATATCGATACGGAATGTTCAAGTTCAGTAATAGGAGCAAATTATTGTCCCAGTGATACAGAAATTGAACTTACCGCACCTTATGGTTACAAAGATTATAAATGGTATTCCACTACTACAAACGGGGTATTTGGTAAACTGCAGATACTTCATTTGTCGCCACCACCACCACCGGGTTCAACCATTGCCGTTGAATTAATTCCTTACGATGGCTATGGTTGTGCTGACACCATATATGCACAACTGGATACACTATCAGCTTCGGCTAATGCAGGGCCTGATAAAATTTTCTGCAGCAATTCATCGGTACAACTTGGTGATGCACCCAAACCTGGCTTAAGTTACAAGTGGTCACCGGCAGAAGGGTTAAGTAACCCAAGTACCTCCGATCCTGTTGCCTCACCTAAACAAACCACTAAATATGTGTTAACTGCTACACTTGATGGTGGTACATGTAGGGTAAAGGACACAGTGGAGGTTTATGTGCCGCCGACGCCCAAAGCTGATTTTTCAATACAACCTGTTTGTATTAATACAACTGTTCCTCTAATTAATAAAACAGTAAACAATACAAGGTTCGCTGTAAATTATTTATGGAATATGGGTGATGGACAGCTTTTTACTTTAAAGGATCCTTTATTTACGTATAAATTACCTGGAACATACAATATCAGTCTCACAGTTTATACTGACCAGTGTCCAACAGCAACTGATACCAAACAGCAAAGTGTTATTGTAGATAATCCAAGAACTCCAATACAATATCCCGTAAAAGAGGGCGTAATTAATTTTCCTATGAAAATTTCCGCAAGAGATTTTGGAAAAGATTATTTATGGTCTCCGGCAAAAAATTTAGACAATCCATTACTATCTGCACCAATATTTTATGGAAGCACTGATCAATTATATACTATTCAAATAAAAACTACCACAGGGTGTGTAACTGTAGATACGCAATTAGTAAAAGTACATAAGAAGATAGAGATTTATGTACCCTCATCATTTACACCGAATGGAGATGGTTTAAATGATTATCTGCGCCCTATTCTTATGGGGTTTAAAAAGATCAACTATTTTAAAGTTTATAGTCGTTGGGGTCAATTATTATTTAACTCCAATACAGAAAAACCAGGATGGGATGGTAAATCGAACAGCATACCTCTAAGTACTCAAGTTGTGGTTTGGATAATAGAAGCCGAAGACGTAGATGGAATAATCCACAGGAAGCAGGGATCTTCTCTCATTATGCGATAATAATTATCTCGTCAGTCTGTAAATATAAATCGCAGCTCTTTGTATGAGTAAAGGAAATTCATTAAGATTTATGGTTTCTCCCGGTGCATGGGCTCCACGTCCGCTGGCGCCTAATCCATCTATGCAATCAAGGTATTTTGCAACATAAGAAATATCCCCGGCTCCACGGCTACCCGGGTCACCGGCTATGGTTGGGCCAATACCCATATCAACGCTTACTTTACTTAGTTTCTCTACCAGGGCATTATTGCCTGCTGTTGGTTCCATAGAAGGTATGCCATCTGTAAAAGAAATTGTTGCACTGGTTGATTTGAGATTATTTGTTGTCGCAATTTTAAGCATCTTTTCCCGTGCCTTATTTTTTTGTTCTTCGGTTAAAAAACGAAGATCACCCTGCACATAGGTAATGGGAGAAATAATATTTGTTTTGCCGGAAACCTGTCCCTGTATTTTTGCTGAATCATAAATAATTTCAGAGCCGCCGATAAATATACCAGGGTTAAATGTGAGATATTTTTCATTGCTTAATTCTTCTCTGAAAGTATTTACAATTCTCGCAGCTTCATAAACAGATCCAAAACCTGAACTAAAAATGCCCGAAGAGTGCGCCTGCGTTCCGGTAACTGTCAGCTGCCAGTGGCTGGCGCCTCTCCTGGCTGAAGCCGCTGTTCTTAAATTACCGCCTTCAAATCCTAAAGCATAATCGTGTTGTTTAGCTCTCTCTATAAAATCGCCCCGGCTTATTGATCTTGGTTCTCCTGCATTTTCTTCATCCCCGGTAAAGTAAGCAGTGATAGAAGTATTTTTTAATAATCCTAATTGATGCAAAACTTTTAAAGCGGAAAGAATTATCATATCCCCACCTTTCATATCATTTACTCCCTGGCCTGTTGCTGTGGAATCATTTGATTTTTTATAAGGATTAGGCTCCATGTCAGGTTCAAAAACTGTATCCAGGTGACCGATGAGAAATAATTTTTTTCCTCTTGTACCTTTTGTATGTGCAACCAAATGCCCGGCACGTTTTAATGAATCAGGCAGGTTTATCCATTCGGTACTAAAACCTATTTTATCAAACTCTTTGCTAAGAATAGCGCCAACATTTTTTATACCTGTTGTATTAAACGTACCACTATTAATATTAACCAGCTCCTCTAACAGCTGCATAGTTTGTGGCATTTGCTTGTTTATCTCGACAATGATCTTCTTTTCTGCAGCAGTAAGATTTTGTGCTTCTGTTTGTAAAGAGATGAATACAAATAAGAGGGTGGATATTTTTTTCATGTAAAACTTTTAAAATTATTTCGTTGCCGCCAATAAATATTTACTCAGCCTTGAGATTGCTTCTGCATCAATATAAATTTGTTCCTGGGCTTCCTTCCAGTTGCGTTGCTCTATTGCTTCACGAATGCCCGGCATTGTCTTTACTCCATAACCTGTATAAAAGCCGGGAGCATATAAAGTATGTTTGTACCATCCTCTTCTAGGCAAACCATTCTTCGTCATTAACTGTTGCTCGGCACGATACAAGGCTTTATTCAATGCCTCATGGTCTTCATTTGTTGTTACTGCTTTACTCCAGACTTTCGATAACGAATCAGAGCTTTTTTGCAGAGATGTTAACGCGTTTTGTAATGGAGAAAAATCAAGGAAAGGCACTTCTTCCTTTGCTTTGGGAATGATATATGTTTTTGTAGGATCAGCTGCTAACCTGTAATTATTGTTTTTGATAAGTTGATTTTCTATCTCGGTATTTTCTTTTGTTTGTTGTAAAAGCTCCATCAGCTCTTTAGTGTAATCATTTACGGTTGTATAGAGATGGCGGAAGTCAAAGGGAAGCACATCTGCATTTGCCATACGCAAGGCAGTTCTTCCCGCCGTTTGCGCTAATGTTACACCATAATAAAATCCCGGATCTTTAAAGCGTACATAGTTATCGTAGGAATCGTAAATGGAGTGATATTCACCTCCGCCATTTTCTCCGCCAAATCCAAGATCTAGAGCCGGAACTGCAAGATGTTGCAGGAAAGAAGAGAAATCCGAGCCAGAACCTAAGGCGTCTAATGTAAGTGTATTTTTAGTAAGTGCATCTTTCTTTGCTTTTGTTGTAGCAGCCGTTACCACATCATGTGCTTTCATTCTTTCATAAACACTTACTTTGGTTTGCGGATCGATAACATCTTTTGCAACTTCATCCATCAACGTTTCGAGAGCATGTGACCCACCGGCATTTAAAAATCCTCTGCCGCTTCCATCAGAATTAATATATACGACTGCTTTTTTTTGTAATTCATCTGCATGAAATTCTGCCCATTCTGTTGAGCCTAACAATCCCGGTTCTTCCCCATCCCATGCACAATACACCAATGTTCTTTTTGGCTTCCATCCACTTTTAACCAGAGCGCCGATTGACCTGGCTTCTTCAAGAAGCGCTGCCTGTCCGCTTATCGGGTCGCTTGCTCCATTTACCCATGCATCATAATGATTGCCACGTATCACCCATTCATCAGGATATTGCGAACCTTTTATCATTGCGATCACATTGAGGCAGGGAACAATCTTCCAATCGAATGCCATTTGCAAATGCACTTTTGTTTTACCGGGACCAATGTGGTATGTAAAAGGCAAACCTCCACTCCATGCCGCAGGCGCTACGGGCCCTTCCAATGCTTCCAGCAAAGGCTTTGCATCGTGATAGCTTATCGGTAGTACAGGTATTTTTAAAAGATTCGTTGCCTGAGATCTTTCTAATCTTTTTGCATCTTCAGTTGCGCCAACACCCGGGGTTAACGGGTCACCCGGATAAATTACCATGTCCATTACCGAACCTCTCTGCACACCGTATTCATTTTTGAATGCGCCTTTTGGATATACATCTCCTGCAGCATATCCATCATCTCTCGGATCAGAATAGATAATACACCCTATGGCTCCATGCTCCTGCGCCACCTTTGGTTTTATGCCCCGCCAGCTTCTTCCATATTTTGCAATTACAATTTTTCCTTTTACATCAATGCCGAGTTTTGTCAACTCTTCATAATCTGAAGGCAGACCGTAGTTCACAAAAACTATTTCGCCGGTAACATCACCGTCAGCGCTCCATGCGTTGTAAGTCGGTAATTGATCTGCCTGGTTTGAAGTGGCATCTTCTTTTAATGCCGGCTCTTTTAATAAAGCTTTATAAGACGTGGGAGAGATCATTTCCAGCACTCTTGTTTTTGGTGTTGGAAACAAAACATGAAACGTTTCGATCTTTGCATCCCAGCCAAAACTTTTATACTGATTTAAAATATACTCTGCATATTCTTTGCCTGCAGCAGAACCAATTGCATGTGGCTTACTGGAAAGATGCTTAATATTTTTGCCGATATTTTCCCTGTCAAGGCCTGCATCAAATTTTGCTTCAAGTTGTGACTGTGCATTTACAGATAAGGTTGTAAAACCACTGATAGATTTTGTTTGTGCAAAAGATTGAATGCACAAAAAAAGAATAGCAATAACTAAAGTTTGTTTCATTAAATTTTTTTAAAAGATTATTTAAACATTTCAGGATGCATTTCATCCCATTGCGTTGCCTGCTGATATGCTTTTGCAACCGCTAATAACGTGGCTTCGTCATATAAATTCCCCAGAAGTGTAATGCTTGTTGGTAAATGATTATTATTAAAACCTGTTGGGATACAAACCGCAGGATGCCCGGTAAGATTTGTTATACGCAATTGACTTCCTGCAAAACTTGGACAAATAACAACATCATACTGGCTCATGAATTCATTTATCTTTTGCATCAATAAATAACGGTGCCGATTGGCATTTATATAATCGACTGCGGGTACAAATCTTGAGGTTCTGAAAGAGTTAGGCCAGTCGCCCCTGTTCTGCCTTGTCATTTTATCATCGAGGTCAGTTCTTGTAAATTCATCAAATGCTGCAGCAGCTTCTACAGTTAATATCAATCCTGACATATTAAAATTTAAAACACCGGAATCAGGAAAATCAACAGGTATCAATTGTGCACCGGCTTTTCTAAATGCGTCAAGAGCGGCCTGTTCATTACCTAAAGTATCTCTTCTTCCTAAATAATTCTTTGCATATGCTATCTTCAGTTTTGAGAGATCAGTTTTGCCGGTATAATTAAAAGGCATGTTTACTGCCGATGCATCTTTACCATCAGTTCCATGTAAATAATTGAAAACTACTGCTGCGTCCTCTGCAGAACGGCAAAGAGGTCCGGGTTTATCCATGCTCCAGCTTAATACCATTCCACCACTCCTGCTGATGGAGCCAAACGTTGGACGCAGACCTGTGGCGCCGCATGTTGTAGAAGGAGAAACAATGGAGCCGAGTGTTTCTGTACCGATAGCAAACGGCACAAGCCCTGCAACTGTTGCAGCAGTTGAGCCCGCCGATGATCCGCTTGATCCGAATCTTGTATTCCATGGATTTCTTGTTCTGCCACCATACCAATAATCCCCTTGTGCTAATGCACCCAACGTAAATTTTGCAATGAGCACAGCACCTGCATCCTTTAGTTTTGTATATACATACGAGTCTTCATCAATGGTTTGATCTTTATAAGGTGCAGCACCCCATGTTGTTTTTGTTCCTTTAACTGCAAACAGATCTTTCAAGCCGTAAGGAATGCCATGCAAAGGACCACGATATTTTCCGGCGGCAATTTCTTTATCTGCCTGCGTTGCCTGCTGCATGGCAATATCTTCAGTAAGAGAAATTACACATTGAAGAGAATCACCAAACTTTTTTAAGCGATCAATAAAAAAGCGGGTAAGCTCAACTGAGGTTATCTTTTTATTTTTTATCAGAGATGACAGTTGAAGGATAGAATAAAAAGCGAGTTCATTTTTATTTTTCGGAAGACTGGCAACAGGGAAATTCCATTTAACAGGATTCTGAACTTTATTAAATTTCATCCCTGGTAAAACAGGATTAAAAGCTAATGTCATCGGTACACTGTTATCCAGGTGATACTTGTGCATTGTATTTATTGCCCTCACATTATTTCTTACAGCGAAATACATTGAATCAATTTCACTTTCTGTAAAAGTGAGATCAAGAAATTTCTGACCGGTCAAAAAATCTTTCCGGGTAAGTGTATCAGGATTTTTTTTTGCAAGTGTATCCTGGGAAAAAATATTTGGAGCAACAAATAAAAAGCTTAGTAAAAGGCAAAATCTCATAAAATAAGTTTAGCCACTAAGCTACTTATTTTTTCTGCAGAGACAGGCTGATTACCTGATTACTTTTAATTGTTTTGTAGCAGTTTCTTTTTCAATTTCTCTTTTACGCATGAACCATGCAATTGTAAATGTTGGAATAAAATCCAGTCCGGGTAACAGCTCTTCTATAAAAGAAAATGCGCCGCCCAAAACACCTAATCTTTTTCCAAATAAAAAATAAAAGACAAAACCGGATAAGGGCGCCCAAATAACATCGGAGAATTCTCCCAAAAATGGAATGAGGTAACTGGCGCAACCAATAAGGTCCATGATGATACAGACAGTGAGGTCAGGAAGTTGTTTTTTCATTTGTGGTTTTTTTGGCCTCACCCTCGGTCCCTCTCCTACAGAGAGGGAGGCCAGGCTTCAGCAATTAATTAAAATTTATTTTTTACTTAATCAAATTACTTTCCAAAATCTCATTTTGTTGTTTTGGCAGCCACCATACTTATCTTTTAACTTTTACGTTTCAGTTTACGTCTTGCCCTCCGGCTTAAATAGCGTACCTTTGCCACCTTAAAAAACAGGGCATAATTGTATGGACATTAGGAACATAGCTATAATCGCACACGTAGATCACGGTAAAACAACACTGGTAGACAAGATTTTACACAGTACTAACATATTCAGGGATAACCAGGAAACCGGTGAACTGATAATGGATAGCAACGATCTTGAACGGGAAAGAGGAATCACTATTTTTAGTAAGAACATCTCTGTGATGTATAAAGGAGTTAAGATAAATGTTATCGATACCCCTGGTCACGCCGATTTTGGCGGAGAGGTGGAAAGGGTTTTAAAAATGGCCGATGGCGTTTTGCTATTGGTAGATGCATTTGAAGGGCCTATGCCACAAACACGTTTTGTGCTTCAGAAGGCATTACAGTTAAATCTTCATCCTATTGTTGTTATCAATAAAGTTGACAAACCTAACTGCCGCCCTGATGAAGTTCATGATGCAGTATTTGAATTGTTCTTCAACTTAGATGCAACAGAAGAACAACTTGATTTCCCGACAATTTATGGTTCCAGCAAAAATGGCTGGATGAATATTACAAATACACAAACTGACAATATATTCCCATTACTGGATACCATACTTGAAAAAGTACCGCCACCAAATGTTACGGAAGGTAATCTTCAATTGCAAATTACATCACTGGATTATTCTTCTTTCTTAGGAAGGATAGCGGTGGGGAGAATAGCAAGAGGAACGATAAAAGAAAACCAGCCTATCTCATTAATGAAGTTGGATGGTAAAGTTGTAAAAAGTCGTGTGAAGGAATTGTACATTTTTGAAGGCCTGGGTAAAAAGAAAGTTACAGAAGTAAGTGCAGGAGATATTTGCGCAGTAGTCGGTATTGAAGGGTTTAACATTGGTGAAACTATTGCTGATTTTGATGTTCCTGAAGCATTGCCTGTTACAAGTGTGGATGAACCAACAATGAACATGCAGTTCAGCATTAATAACTCTCCTTTCTTCGGTAAGGATGGAAAATTTGTTACATCACGACATTTAAAAGATCGTCTTGAAAAAGAACTTGAAAAAAACCTTGCATTACGTGTACAGGATACAGGCAGCGCTGATAGCTTTATGGTGTATGGCCGTGGCATTCTTCATTTAAGTGTATTGGTTGAAACCATGCGCCGTGAGGGTTTTGAAATGACGATAGGACAGCCCCAGGTAATTACTAAAGAGATCAATGGTAAAAAATGTGAGCCTTATGAGAACCTTGTTGTAGATGTACCTGCTGAATACAGCGGCAAAGTTATCGATCTTGTTACGCAACGTAAAGGTGAGATGACAATAATGGAGAGCAAAGGAGATATTCAACATCTTGAATTTGAAATTCCTTCAAGAGGCTTGATAGGATTGCGAAGCAACATGCTTACCAATACAGCCGGTGAAGCAGTAATGGCGCACAGATTCATTGATTACAAACCATGGAAAGGAAATATACCCGGGAGAAATAATGGGGTTTTAATTTCAAAGAATACAGAAAGAACAACAGCTTATTCAATTGATAAACTGCAGGACAGGGGAAGATTTTTTATTGACCCCAATGAAGAAGTGTATGCAGGACAGATAATCGCAGAGCACATTAAACCAGGCGATCTTGTAGTAAATGCTACAGAACCTAAAAAGCTTACCAACCACCGTGCAAGCGGAAGTGATGATGCTTCACGTGCTGCTCCCAAAATTATGATGACCCTTGAAGAATGTATGGAATACATTCAGCAGGATGAATGCATAGAGGTAACACCTAAAAGCATTCGTATGCGTAAGGTTATCCTTAATGAAGAGGACAGGAAGAAACAGCAAAAGAGCATGCAGATGGAAGAAGTTAGCTAATAAATTATCTATAGAAAAAAGCCAGGTCTTAAAGCCTGGCTTTTTTTATGCCCAACAAAAAAATTCTGTAACCACCTATTTTTTAAATGCCTTCAGTAACGAACTATTATTAAATTTAGTAGTTCCATTTCCATAACCTTTTCTTACACTAATGGTAGTAGGTGTTGGTGAAGCATCAATGCTTTTCTGCAATGGTATGTCATCTTTCTTCTCCGGAACTTTAGGCGCCACTTTATTTGTTACAGGAGCAGGTGTGTTTTTTAGCGGAGCCTTATTGTCCTTCATGTAAAATGCATAGCCTCCAACAAAGAATTTTTGATAGTCTTTATACTTCACTGAAATAAAACCTTTATTACCCCAGGTATCCCCCCACGAATTCATTATTTCTACGCAGCCCCCGTATTTTATATCATCATAACCAATGGCAAGTACAGCATGTGCCATAATATTCCGGTTTAAAAATTCAGTTGGCGGTGATGTCCATAGATCAGTTTTGGCATTGGTGAATGAGGGTGGAGGAAATAAAATTACAGCCACCGGCATTCCTTTGCTTAAGGCGGTTTTTAATTGTTGTAATGTGCTTACAGTGTATATCTCATCAATTTTATAATTGGAGGCAACGGTTTCATCTTCCTGCATGGAAGGCGGATAATCAGTTCCGCTTTTTTCAACACATAAAACTGATTTAGTAAAAGGATAATAGTAGGGATACTCAACATCTGCTATTGGGGCAAACCCATTCTCCAAAACATCTTTGGCTGTTTTTTCTACGTCTAATCCATAATTGCAGTTTACATCTCCATCAAACTTATTTCTAAAATAGATATAATAAGGGCTGAAGTAAAGGCTTGTTATTTTTTGTTTATCCGTCCATCCTAAACTTTTTGCTGCCAGTATAGTTCTTGCTGTTGCAAATGAATGGGCCACACACGTACTGCCAACCTGCGGATAACCAATGGGAGTATATTTTTTAAGAGAATAGGCTTTAGGTAAAGGCGCCCTTGATATTTTAACACGTTCCCGCTGGGCAAACTGGACCGAATCGAATATAATGCCTTGTGAAAAGCTTTGGGTAACTAAGATAAAAGCAAATGCAGTTAAGTATAAATTTTTCATACACAGATTATTTTTCATAAAAGTAAAAATACAAGGATATATAAAATGTTAATCAATATGGGTGCTTGCTTTTTTAACGCCTCTTTGCAAAATCACTTTGTTGCAGCAGCTATTTCATTGATAGCTTTAATTAGTTTGTCAAGATCTTTCAGTTTAGTATATACATGAGGAGTAATTCTTACGCAACTAATATTCTCCCAAACAATACCAACAGTATGGATCTTATAATTGGTGAATAGCTGGCTGTCGAGCTCTGCTGGCGTAAGACCGTTAACAGATATACCACAAATGGCGCAGGAATATTTCGGATTAAGTGAAGTGTGAATTTTTACTTTAGGATTTTGTTTTACGGCAGACGCCCAATAATTCTTAAGGTAATGAATACGTTCCTGTTTTCTCTTAGAGCCTATTGCATTGTGAAAATTAATTGCTTCGCCAATTGCCTGTTCAATGGGAAAGCTGCGTGTGCCGATTGTTTCAAATTTCCTTATATCATCGCTGTTGGGTTTATCATTACATATTAATGGCCATATGTTCTTTATCTTTTCTTTTTTGATCCATAGCATACCACTGCCAACAGGCGCACTTAAAAATTTATGCAGGCTTGCTCCAAAGTAATCTGCATCCAGGTCAGGGATCTTAAAATCGATCAATCCAAATGAATGTGCACCGTCTACCAAAACCTCGATGCCTTTTGCATGAGCCATCGTGGATATTTTTTTCACAGGCATTATCTGCCCACTCCAGTTAACTACATGCGTAACATGAAGCAGTTTTGTTTTAGTAGTTATCGCTTTTTCAAAAGCTTTTACAATTGCATCATCATCTTCAACAGGAAAATCGAAACTGATCTGTGTGTAAACAAGTCCTTCTCTTGTTGCCCTTTGCCTCCATGCATTTATCATGTTAGGATAATCCTGTTTAGTTCCTATCACTTCATCTCCCGCTTTAAAATTCAACCCAAATATTACTGTATTCAATGCCTCCGTAGAATTGCGGTTTATGGCTATCTCATTTGCATCGCAACCAGCTAACTCTGCAAGTTTTTCTCTCAAGGGCTCACGGCCCTGGTCCAATATCCGCCACATATAATAAGAAGGACCCTCGTTGGTAAGTTTATTATACCTGTCCAAAGCATCCTGAACAACTTTTGGGGCCGGACTCACACCTCCATTGTTTAAATTGATAATATTAGGATTTACGGTATATGCCTGTTGGATCACACTCCAGTAATCTTCATCAGATGCAGCCTGCTCAGCGGTTAATGAGCTAATTCTTTTATTGGCGGCTTCAATATCAGCGGCATACAGCTCGCTGAATAAACTATTTGCAGAAAATGCTCCCGTTAGCAAGGCTGCTTTTTGTAAAAAACCTCTTCGGTTGTCGCTCATTAATGTGATGTTTAGATCAGAAAGTTAACCATTTTTAACCCATACAATTGTACCTTTGTAATTGAAATGAAAAAAATCCTGTTCATATTATTTTTTGGTTTTTGTTTATCTATTCTTACACCTGGAAATACAAAAGCTCAATGTTCTATCTGTTCAAAAACTGCACAGCAAATGGGTGAAAAACCGGCTAAAGGGTTTAATTCAGGTATTGTTTATTTAATGCTTACTCCTTTTGCAATTGCAGGATTTATTGGTTATCGCTGGTGGAAGAATAACCGTTAGTGATTAATATTTTTGGACCAACTTGTAGATATTAATTGTGGGATTTTTTTCTATCTCTTTCAGCAATTCATTCTTACCTATATCTTTCATTTTTTTATTTTGAATAAGCTGCCATGCTTTTTCTGCTAAAAGGATAGTTCTTCTCTCATTATTTTTTTCATGTTTAATGATCTCATCTTTCAAATCTTCAATACCTATTTTTTCTGAAGCAACTGTTTTTACAATTGGGATCTTTTTGTCATTTTTAAATGCAGGAGCAAGCATCATTCGCAGGTTCTTTTCAAATATTTCTGCATCAGGCCGGTCACTTTTATTAAGAACAAAAATGTCTGCTATTTCCATGAGTCCGGCTTTCATAGTTTGTATCACATCGCCACCTTCCGGCACCAGCACAACTAGTGTAACATCAGCAAGCCCTGCGATCTCTACTTCACTCTGACCCACGCCGACTGTTTCGATAATAATATGATCAAAACCTGCAGCCTTCATAATATCTGTTATCTCGAATATTTTAGGATGCAAGCCTCCCAGTGAACCACGACTTGCTAATGAACGGATAAAAACATTTTCATGATTATACCATTCACTCATTCTTATCCTGTCGCCAAGCAATGATCCGAAATTGAAGGGTGAGGAAGGATCAACACAAAGTACCCCAACTTTTTTCCCATCTTTAATAAGTTCCCCGATAAGTCCATCGGTTAATGTGCTTTTACCAACTCCGGGGGGACCTGTGATACCAATAATTTTTGCAGAGTTATTTGGTGAAAGGGATTGCAGCAGCTGTTCATAACCACCGGCTTCGTTCTCAATAAGAGAGATCATTCTTGCTAAAGATTTAGGATCGCCGTTGTGAAGTTCTTGTAATAGTTGCTGCCACATAGTTATACAATCTTATAATTACGGAAGGAGAACAAACGCTTTCCTGTCTTTTTTTCTATCCAATATAGTAAACGGTTCTTTAAGGAGAATTTCTTTTTATGTATATCCAGCTTCACTTCCCAATTCTTCCTGTTTATACGATCATGCATAACATTCGGGTGTGTCCCTTCAAATTTATCGAGTGAATCAAATTCACCATAATCAAAAAAATCACTGCTTTTTAAAAATGCATTCATCTCTTCATCGCTATGCCACAATTTACCTGCATTGTATATTTTCTGCTTCATTTGATAAGGATCTTTTACCCAGCCATAGTGATAAATGTATGCATCTATAAGTTTGACGGGCAGGCGTTCCCCGTTCCTTCTGAATCCCTGTGCATCTTTATACGATTGTATGGTCTTATCATTTCTGATGATACGCACTTCCCGATGATACCACTTCCTGCTGTCTCCAACATAATCATAAGTGCCATAAAAATGCAGGTAATGAAAAAGTAAACCATCTACTTTTTTATCATGGAGATATTGTTCGGCTGCTTTGCGAATAGCCTCATGATATTTTTCATGAACAGCTTCATCGGCCTGTATATAAAATGCCCAGTCACTGTTGGGATCAATATGTTTAAATGCTTTGTCGGTTTCAACAGCCAGTATCTTTCCTCCTTCTCTAAGGTTTGGGTCCCAAACAGAATGAACAATTTTGATCTTATCAGATTGAATTGTACGAATAAGTTCTTCTGTACCATCATCGCTTTTGCCAATGCTTATTATCATTTCATCTACAACAGGTAGAATAGAAAGAATGGCCTCCTTCACAGGGTAATCATTCTTTACTGCATCCTTAATGATAGTAAAACCGCTGATCTTCATAACCTAATATTATTTACAAACGTAATGGCTTTTTTGATAGTTTGCACCCACTTAATTTTGCTTTAATAATAATCATGCAGAAATTTTCCATTGTAATTGTAGTTAAAAATGGTGCTGATATAATTGGCAGGCTCCTGCAAAGTGTAAAAGGATTATCGGATGATATTATTGTATGTGACAGCGGCAGCATGGATGATACTATACAAATTGCAAAAGATGCAGGAGCCTTTGTGCATTCAATTCCGTGGGAAGGATATGGTAAGAGCAAGAATGTAGCGATTGGTTTTGCACGCTATGATTGGGTGCTTTCACTTGATGCTGATGAAAAAGTAGATGCAGAATTATATTCACAACTGCAACAAAGCGATCTTACTAATGACCAGGTTGTTTACCAGGTATTATGGAAGAATTTTTTTGCAGGTCAGTGGATACGGCATAGTGATTGGGGAAGCCAATGGAAGAAAAGATTGTTTAATAAGCATGTTGTGCATTGGGATAACGCCATAGCCCATGAAGATATTACAAGTGATAAACCATTGCAATTCATAAAGCTGAAAGGATACCTGGAGCATTATAGTTTTAATGATACAAGAGAGTATGCAACTAAAATGATCCACTCGGCAATGATAACGGCTCAAAAATATCATGACCAGGGAAAACAGTTCGCATTTTTTAAACTGGTGTTCTCTCCTTCTTTTAGTTTTATCAAGAGCTATATATTAAAGCGTGGTTTTCTTGATGGATATAAAGGATGGCTGATCGCAGTTACGAGTATGTACTATACATTTATAAAGTACGCAAGATTAAATGAATTAAACAGGAAGAATAAATGACGAACTTCATTCCCATATTTCCTTTATCAGTTGTTGTGTACCCGGGAGAAGACCTGCACCTGCATATATTTGAACCAAGATATAAGCAGCTGATATCAGAATGTCTTGCTGCAAAAAAACCTTTTGGTATTCCTGCCGTTATTGGTAATAATATGAATGAGCTTGGTACGTTGATGGAAATTACTGAGCTTACAAAAACATATGACAATGGAGAACTGGATATTAAAACAAGGGGACAAAAAATATTTCGCATACTTGAAGTGATAAAAGAGATACCGGATAAATTATACAGCGGGGCAATTGTAAACTATCCTAAAAATGTTGAAAAGGGTAACAGGTTGCTGATGCAAAAAGTAATAAAAGCTATGAGGGAATTGCATAAGCTTTTAAAAGTTGAAAATAAATTTAAAAAACCTGAAGAAGAATTGTGGAGTTACGATGTGGCACATCATGCAGGTCTGTCTCTGGATGAAGAATATGAAATTCTTGGCTTGATGAATGAATTACAAAGGCAGGAATATTTAAAACGTCATCTAGCAAAGGTTTTACCGGTAGTGGCCGAAATGGAAACGCTGAAAGAAAAAATAAAATTGAACGGGCATTTTAAAAACCTGGAAGGATTTAATCTTTAACAATCTCAAATTATCAATTGATTACACTTTGTTTTGATTTTGGTAACACACGTTTAAAGTGTGCTGTATTTTCCGGGAATAAAATTGAAGAAGTTTTTGCTTTGGAAAATGAAAAAGATGAAACAATTCATACATTAATAAATAAGTATCATCCTCAAAAAACGATCTTATCTTCTGTCATTGATCATAATCCAAACCTGGAAAAAATACTTTCAGATTCATCCCGGTTTCATAAGCTTTCGCATCAAACCAAATTACCTTTTACTACGCCGGTGGGTAAGCCTGAAACAATTGGTGCAGACAGGCTGGCCTTATCGGCTGCTGCTGTTTATTTTTATCCGCAGAAAAATAATCTTGTAATTGGATTAGGCTCCTGCATTACCTATAATTTTATTAATAAGTACAACCAGTTTCTTGGTGGAAGTATCTCTCCCGGAATGGAAATGCGTTTCAGATCTTTGAACACATTCACTGCAAAACTTCCTTTAATTCAAGCACAAATGGATTTCCCTTTAATAGGGTATGATACCAAAACAAATATTTTAAGTGGTGTGATATTAGGCATGGCAAAGGAAATTGATGGAATTACTGAAGCTTATTCCGAAAAGTATGGGAATTTTAACGTCCTTTTAACCGGGGGTGATGCCCTGTATTTTGCCCGGCACCTTAAATACAGGATATTTGCCGACCCTGATTTGATCTTTAAAGGTTTGTATGCAATTAGTGAATATAATGATGATGCCAAAACGTAAGCTGTTTACCCTTGTGCTTTTTGCACTTCCATTCATAACTTTTTCCCAGGAAAATTCTCCTTACTCCAGGTATGGTATTGGAAATTTAACCCCGCAGGGAAATATTCTTAACCGCTCAATGGGTGGTATTTCTGCAGGATATTCTGACTTACAGACCATCAATTATTTGAACCCTGCATCGTATGGATATTTTGCATCCAGCCCCGATCTTACTAAATATTTGCCCCCAACATTATTTAATATAGGTACTGAAATAACTTCACGTACACTTAAGAGTACAAAACCTGTAGGTAAATTCACTTCTAATAATTTTATTATCTCTTACTTACAAGCCGCTTTTCCTCTTACCACGCAAAAAATGGCTAAGAAGAATATCTCATGGGGAATGAATATTGGCTTAAGACCCGTTAGCAAAATTGATTATAAAATTGAAAGAGATAGCAGGACATCAATAGATAGCCTTGTTACCTTATTTGAAGGCACAGGTGGATTAAATAATGCATTTATTGGAACAGGTGTTCGTGTAAAAAATTTTAGTGTTGGTGTTAATGCAGGTTATCTTTTTGGAAAGAAAGAATACAGCACACGTTTGATCTTTATAAATGATACCGTAAATTATCTTAAGTCAAACTCTGCAACAAAAACAAATATTAGCGGGCTTTCTTTTAATGCAGGTATGCAATACGACATTAAATTGAAGATGAAAGACTCCACAAAAAATGGAACATTACGTATAGGAGCCTATGGCACTTTGCAGAAAAAATATAAAGCCTCACAGGATATTTTAAGAGAGACATGGTCCTATAATGCAGCTACAGGTGCAACCGATCATTTGGATAGTGTGTTTGAGAAAAACAACCAGAATGGAATAGTACAAATGCCTGCAACACTTGGTATCGGTTTTATGGTGGAGAAAGAACATTGGATGTATGGGATTGATTTTGAAACCACAACATGGAACAATTATACTTTTTTCGGGCAGAAAGATCTTGTTCAGAACAGCTGGGTTGTAAAAGCAGGCTTCCAGTATCTTCCTGCAAAAATTAATTCACGTAAGTATTCTCAATTTATAAAATATCGTGCAGGCCTATCCTTTGGTCCTGACTATATAGTAGCTGATAAAAAGCTTCCTCAATTTACAGTATCGGTTGGTGCAGGCCTTCCCCTCAAATTAAAGAGAGCTTTTTATGAAACGCAGTATTCGGTTATGAATCTTTTACTGGAATATGGTAGCCGGGGAAATAATAGTAATAATATCAGGGAAAATATTGTACGTATTGGTGTGGGCTTCTCATTAAGTGACATCTGGTTCAGGAGATACAAGTATCAATAATATATTGCCGACATTCGGGTTATAAATGGGGTTCTATCATCCATATAAAATAAATGTTTTGGCAGCCCTTATTACGGGCTGCTTTTTTATTAGCGGCTGTGAAAATTCACAGGAACAATTAGAGAAGGTATTAAACAAACCACGGATAGGGGTTGAACAAGGTAAGGGCGTTAGTATTAACTATAGTGTAGGAGGAAAAACAAAGGCCACACTTACAGCTCCCATTTTGTTACGATACCAGGATACCATACCCTATATCGAATTCCCCAAAAGTGTTCATGCTGATTTTTATGATGTAAACTTAACCATAGAGAGCAGGCTAGATGCACTGTATGGAAGATACATGGAAACGGAGAGCAAAGTTTTTTTAAGAGATAGCGTAAAACTTATCAACCGGAAAGGGGACACTTTATATTGCAATGAATTGTACTGGGACAGGAACCGTATAGGGAAAGAGTTTTATACAGACAAACCCGTACGAATCCGCACTAAAACCCATATAATAGATGGAACTGGTTTGGTGGCTCCACAGGATTTCAGCGGATGGGATATTTATCATCCCAAAGGAATTGTTAGAGTTCCGGCATCAGAATTTCCGCAATAAGTAAAACAAACATTTTTCCAACAGCATTTGGGTTTAAATTTGATGTTCAACTAAACTCAAAATAAGTTTATGGAATATCGCCGTTTGGGAAAGTCGGGTTTACAATTAAGTGTGTTATCGTTTGGCAGTTGGGTTAGCTTCAGTAAGCAAATAGATGATACTATTGCTGATGAATTAATGGGAATTGCATATGATAACGGAATAAACTTTTTTGATAATGCAGAAGTGTACGCTTTAGGCGAAAGTGAGAAAATGATGGGTCGTGTTTTAAAAAAGAAGAACTGGGACAGAACATCATATACCGTTTCATCAAAAGCATTTTTTGGCTGGAGAGGAAAAGAAAATAAACCCAATCAAACCGGCAACAGCCGCAAGCATTTAACGGAAGCCTGCAATGAAGCTTTACAACGGTTGCAGGTAGATTATCTCGATCTTTTCTTTTGTCATCGTCCGGATAAAAACACACCTATAGAAGAAACTGTATGGACGATGAATACGTTAATACAGCAGGGAAAAATTTTGTATTGGGGAACCAGCGAATGGAGTGGTGTTGAGATAATGGAAGCCCATCGTGTAGCACAACAATATAAATTGATAGGCCCTACAATGGAGCAGCCTCAATATAATTTGTTTGAAAGAAATAAAATGGAAAATGAATTCCTGATGGTCTTTAAAACAGTTGGCTTGGGAACTACAATATGGAGCCCTCTTGCTTCAGGTCTGTTAACAGGAAAATACAATAATGGAATTCCTGAAGGCTCACGTTTGGGATTAGAAGGTTTTGACTGGCTAAAAGACAGGTGGATGATGGAAGAGAAAATAAATAAAGTGAAAGAACTGGCTAATGTTGCAAATGAATTTGGCGTATCATTGCCGTCGCTTTCAATAGCATGGTGTGTAAAAAATCCAAACGTTACCACGGCAATTTTAGGTGCAACTAAAAAAGAGCAATTATTGGATAATTTAAAAGCATTAGAAGCACTTCCTATATTAACAGGTGAGGTAAGGGATAAGATAGAATCGATAATGAAAACCAAACCCATACTTCCTGAATATTAACTCTAAACAATAAAAAATAAAATTATGAGCAGACACGCAAAGGCCAAATGGAATGGCACCGGCAAAGAAGGGACCGGCCATCTTGAAACACAGAGTGGTGTTTTAAAAAATGTACCCTATACATATAAAGACAGGTTTGAAGAAGGACCCGGAACAAACCCTGAAGAGCTTATAGCGGCAGCACATGCAGGATGTTTTAGTATGAAACTTAGCTTCGTATTGGGAGAAGCAGGATTTACACCTGATGAAATTGAAACCCGTTGTGAGATAACTCTGGCAGCAGGGGCTATCACAAAATCTCATTTAATATTGAAAGCAAAAGTTCCCGGCATAACAAAAGAAAAATTTGATGAATGTGCACAAAATGCAAAAACAAATTGCCCTGTTTCTAAATTGTTGAATACAGATATTTCCATGGAAGCCACGCTGGCATAACATGGGTTTTGATTTCGATTTCATAAAAAATTTTAAATTATGAGTGACGGCATAAGTGCGTTGGAAAGCCCCTCTAGGGGAGGGGTTTGGGGAGGCCGAACTGTTTTTATCACCGGTGCCTCACGGGGTATTGGTAAAGCAATTGGATTGCGATTGGCAAAGGAAGCCGCAAACGTTGTTATTGTTGCCAAATCTGTTGAAGAAAATCCAAAGCTGGGTGGCACCATTTTTTCTGCTGCTCAGGAAATAGAACAGGCAGGGGGAAAAGCATTGGCTGTTCAATGTGATATAAGGTTTGAAGACCAAATTAAAAATGCAGTTGATAAAGCAGTTGAAACATTTGGAGGAATTGATATACTGATAAACAATGCTTCTGCCATCAATTTATCTCCGGCAGAGCAAACAACACCAAAGCAGTTCGACCTGATGCGTGATATTAATGTAAGAGGAACTTTTTTCGTGAGCCAGGCCTGTATTCCGCATTTGAAAAAATCCGATAATGCACATATTCTTACGCTTTCTCCCCCCATCAATTTATCGATGAAATGGTTTGGCAATCATGTTGCCTACACAATGGCGAAATATAATATGACGATGATCGCTCTTGGTCTTGCTGAAGAATTAAAAAAATATAAGATAGCATCAAACGCTTTATGGCCAAAGACAACAATTGCAACTGCCGCTGTAAAAAATCTTTTGGGAGGTGAAGCTTTAATTAAAATGAGCCGCCATCCTGAGATAATTGCCGATGCTGCTTATCATATTTTAAGCAAACCTTCAACAGAATGTACAGGCAATGCTTTTATTGATGAGGAGGTATTGGCCCTTGCAGGCATAACTGATCTTTCTCAATATGCTGTTACACCCGGAGGAAAATTATATGCCGATCTGTTTTTATGATCAGGCGTCAGCTACGGGCATGTCATCACCAAGTTTCTCTGGCCGCATTTGAGGGAAAAATAAAACATCCTGTATAGAAGGAGAGTTGGTAAGCAACATACAAAGCCTGTCAATACCAAAGCCGATACCGCTGGTTGGCGGCATGCCGTATTCAAGCGCTCTTAAAAAATCATGATCGATAAACATAGCTTCATCATCTCCACGTTCCATTAACTGCACCTGCTCTTCAAATCGATCTCTTTGTTCAAGAGGATCGTTTAGCTCAGAATAAGCATTGGCAATTTCTTTACCATTAACTATTAATTCAAAGCGCTCTACTAACCCTGCTTTGCTGCGATGCTTTTTCGTAAGCGGGCTCATCTCAACAGGATAATCAATAATAAATGTTGGCTGAACGTATTTGTCCTCACATTTCTCACTGAATAATTCGTCCACCAGTTTTCCTTTACCCATGGTGTTATCAACGTGAATATGCAATTGCCTGCAAACATCTCTTAGCTGGTCTTCATTCATTTCTGAAATATCAAAGCCAGTATGTTCTTTTATCGCCTCATACATGGTTATGCGTTTGTATGGCGCTTTAAAATCTATCTCAGTTTCTCCTGACAGAACTTTGGTTGTACCGTTTGTATCAATCGCTGCCTTCTCCAGCATTTGCTCTGTGGTTTCCATCATCCACAAATAATCTTTGTAGGCAGTGTAAAATTCAAGCACTGTAAATTCAGGATTGTGAGTACGGTCCATTCCTTCATTTCTAAAGTTGCGGCTGAACTCGTAAACCCAATCAAATCCGCCCACTATCAATCTCTTTAGATAAAGTTCATTTGCAATGCGTAAATAAAATGGAATATCCAAAGCATTGTGATGTGTAACAAATGGCCTTGCAGCAGCGCCGCCGGGAATACTTTGCAATACAGGGGTATCAACTTCCAAAGCGCCATGGCCATTTAAAAATTCACGCATTGAATTGATAAGCTTCGTCCGCTTGATGAAGGTTTCTTTTACATGCGGATTTACGATCAGGTCAGCATAACGCTGGCGATAACGGAATTCAGGATCGGTAACTTCGTCAAAAGTTTCACCATCTTTTTCTTTTACAACCGGTAATGGATGTAATGATTTGGTAAGGATAGAAAACTCTCTTACATGAATTGATGTCTCACCTGTTTTTGTAGTGAATACATATCCCTTCACGCCAATAATATCGCCGATGTCGATTAATTTTTTCCAGACTATATCATAAAGAGATTTATCTTCGCCGGTTGCAATATCATCTTTCCTTATATAGATCTGGATCTTTCCTGCGCTGTCCTGCAATACGGCAAAGCTTGCTTTCCCCATGTCACGGATGCCCATTAATCTTCCGGCAAGGCATACATCAGCAAAATCACTTTTATTCTCTTCTCCCTTATAATTCTCTTTTATAACTACTGATGTTGTATTAACAGGATAAAGAGCTGCAGGATAGGCATCGATGCCCAACTTCTTCAGTTCCCCTAATTTTTCTCTCCTGATCAATTCCTGCTCTGATAAATGCTGTGTGCTCATTATGCGCTTTTCAAATTTTGGCAAAGGTAACTTTTGAAAGGGAGATGAGCAAAGGGAGATCAATCATGTGTTTTGTCGGCAGTATTGAAAAATTTTTCAGCAGCAACTACGCCATTATCAAATAGTTCTTTTTTTTCTGCGGCACGTACTCTTCGGATCTTACCAAATACATTTCCATAGCTGATGTAGATAGTCCTGCCTTTTTCATTTTCCAGGTTGACAATTTTTCTTGCAAGTATTTCCTGCAATAGGTTTATTAAGGCAAGTTTATAATCGCTAAGCGAATAGACAGGATGAGGTGCAATGGCTGAAATGCCATTGTCAAACTGTTGTATTTGTTCGGGTCTCTCTAATTTTAAACCTAATGTTTGAAAATTATATTTGACTCTCTCGCAATCAAGTGGATCATTGCCATTTAAACAGGTATCAAAAATATTTATTGGAAAGTTGTTGATCATGCCCCCATCAACATACAGATCAAAACTGTTCTTATTTTTTTTGATCGGCACTTCATTCCAAATACTATCAATAGCAACTGGTTTATAATAAACCGGGATGCACCCGCTTATATGTACTGCAATTTTTAGTTTCATAGATGGAGTATGCTGCCATGAGAAGATCTGCAATCTTTGTTTTGTTACATTAGTGCCGGTGCAATAAACCTCTTTAAAGCTATTATTATTTTTATGTAGCAGATGAAGGTCATTAAATGTTGTATTGGGATCTCCTGTTTTATACTTTATTAAATCGCCAACCCATCTTTCAAATTTTTCTCCTTTAAAAATGCCGTATTCTTTTTTGAGGCGATGTATCTTTCCAAAAATGTTTTTACCATCATTAAACTGTTGGATCTTTAATGACCGGAATACTGAATCCATCTCGTAACTTTTATATCCCAGCCCGATCATAAGAGCTGTAATTGCTCCTGCTGACGTGCCGGCAACTTTTTCAATATCTTTTATTATGTTTTTTTCTTCCAATACCTTAATCGCTCCGGGATAGGCAAGACCTCTTATTCCGCCACCTTCTAACACAAGATTTTTGTAACTATGCTCCTGGGAAAAAGAAAATAAAGGAATGAGTAAGAGAAACAACGGATGTTTCATGCCACAAACTTAAACCAATAAAATAAGCCGCAAAATGACTTATGTCAATTCAACGCAAGCAATACCTGCCATGCCTCTCTCATTTTTCCAGAATCAAGTAATTCCTTTGCATAGTTGTGAAGTTCTTTTTCCATTTCTTCGGGATCAATAGAATAATACTGGAAAATATTTTTTAGTTTATCATCTTCAAATGCAGGATCAACAAAGGGAAGCTCACTAACATTGGCAAGCTGGCCCAGATTATTACCTGTAAGAATTTTACTGTTACGTATATTTTCAGGTAAAGAATCCACACCTATCCCTATTTGTGTATTAGGTTTTTCAATTTCAAAAATGGTTGAAGCATTAGCTCTCGTGTACCAGTTACCACCTAGCCTTGCGGCTAGGTCTAATTTTGTTTGATCAATACTACCGCTTTCATTCAGTACATTCTCATTGATGTGCATCATTAGTACCTGGGCAATAACGAGATTTCCTGCGCCACCTTTGTTTCCCAGCGGTTTTATTTCGAGGACCTTGCACTCCAGTTGGATCGGACTTTCTTTTACTCTTGGTGGCTTAATTAATAGTGAAGGCTCTTTTGTAAATCCTGCTTTAATAAATTCATCTGCATTCTTAGGATATTCGCAACTTGCAAGGCTTACCTGCTGTAGTATATCATAACTCACTATGTTCACTACAACTTCAGGCACTACTAAAATATTTTCTAAAGTATGTTTTGTTGTATTATCTCTTGCTCTGCGTGATGGAGAAAAAACGACAACTGCCGGATTGGTGCTGAATAAATTAAAAAAACTAAAAGGACTAAGGTTTACATTCCCTTCTTTATCGACTGTGCTTGCAAAGCAAATAGGCCGCGGAGCTATTGCATGTTGTAAATAGTTCTGTGCAGCAGCCGGGGAAAGATCTTTTAAATTCAGAGTGAGCATTTGTTACGAGTTGTAGATTACGGGTTACGGGTTTTAGAATGCAGCAACTTTCTTTGCCTTAAATATTTCATCATAGCTCCTATTTGACTACTTAATGTTTTAGAAAAATTGATCAAATGTGAAATCTCCTCAGGGTTGCAATAATTTATTTTTATAGAAAACAGAAGGCAGTTTCTTACTTCTCCACACGAGCCTTTAGAAATCCTGAGATACCTGTAAAAATCATTATTGTTACTATATTCAAATCCTTCAGCAATATTATTTGAGATAGATAATGCCGCTCTTTTTAATTGATCTTTAAATAAAAAATCTTTATTGATTTTTATGTTTTCTTCTGACAACTTGAAAAGTAAAGCCCCCAACTCCGGGGCTTTTTGCCAAATTTCTAAATCTTCAAATGAATTAATTGTTGCCATGAGTTTATTTTAAGCCCGTAACTCTCAACTCGTCACTCGTAATTATTTCTTCAACGCTAAAATTGAAAAATCACTTTCATCTTTTGCGATTGTATTACTGAGCTTTCCTAAATTATCAATTTCCATTTCTACTACATCACCTTCCTGCAACCATTGCTCTTTGTATTCAGGATCGTTTAATTTCCCTGTGCCATTCAATTCTAAAAAACAACCTGTGCCAACAGTGCCACTACCGATAATATCACCGGGAAATAATTGTACGCCGTAAGATGCTCTTTCAATTATCTCTGCAAATGTCCAATCCATATCAGCAAGGTTTCCTTCGCTTACGAGCACATCATTCACCCAGCATTTCATTGATAAATTATAAGCATTACCAACGTGGCCGGGTTTACAATCTACTTTAAAAACTTCCAGTTCATCAAGCGTAACCAGCATTGGGCCTGTTGTTGTGGCAAAATCTTTTCCTTTTGCAGGTCCCAGGTTCAATAACATCTCTTCCATTTGTAATCTTCTTGCGCTGAGATCATTCATTATCATATATCCGGCAATATATTCATCGGCTTCTTCTGCTTTAATATTTTTTCCAGGCTTGGCGATAACAATAGCTGCTTCCAGTTCAAAATCAAGTTTCTCAAAATGATCAGGCATGCAAACAACTTCTCCCGGTCCTTGTATACTGTTGTGATTGGTAAAATAAAAAATGGGGTACTGATCAAATTCAGGGATCATATCAACTTTTCTATTACGCCTTGCTGCTGCAACATGCTGACGGAACGCATAGGCATCCCTGCAACTCGTTGGATGAGGAACAGGTGCTAATACCTGTACACCTTCAAAAGGGATGCCCTGCTGCTTCGAAACTTTGCCTTCCGTAAGTATTTTGTAAATGCCCGAAGCAACCGGGAAAACATCTTCCCAATAATTTAAAAACATTCCCATACTTACCGGAAGATCAGGGTGCATAAGGTCAGTGTCATATAATAATCCATCAACTAGAAATGCCAGTTGGTCCTGCCCGTCTTTATCGTAAGAAACTAATTTCATTTATATTTTTTTAGAATGTATATCTATAAGTACGATGTGTTTTCTCTCTTACTGCACCTGTTGCTTCATGAATGGCGATCATCTTTTTATTCCAGTCTCCTACCCAGGCAAGTTCAGCCTCTTTAATAATTTTTTGTGGTAGCGTTTCTTTTTGCAATTGCTTTATCATTCCACTCTCAATTCCTTTGTTTTGAAATTTTCGTTTACAGCCCATAACTATAAAACGTATACGGTGATTCTTTGTGGTTTTTATCTTCCAGTAAAACCTTAGCTTGTTCCACAGATTTAACCTGCCATTGAATTTTTTTAGGAACACATTAATATCAGGCAAGGCAAGAATAAAAGCTATCGGCTCATCATTGAAATAGGCAAACCAAATAATTCTCTCATTAACGATCGGCTTCATTTCCCTGAATGATTCTTTCAGTGTATCCAATTCTATAGGCGTGAAGTCTTCAAATTCACTCCATGCATCATTATATATTTCCTGGAAGTCCCGGGCAAATTTTTCAAAATGCTTATTCTCAAAATGAACAAATTTATATTCTGGCTTATTGGCTATCCAGTCTGCGATCTTCGAAAAACGCTCAGGAAATCCACGTTCAACATGTATAACATTTGTATACTGGTCGTATAATTTTTGAAAACCATATTCCTCAAAGAAGGTTTGATAGTATGGGGGATTGTAATTCATACCCATGCTTGGAGGTACAAAACCATCTACCAGCAGGCCCCAGTATTTATCATTTTCGCCAAAGTTTATAGGGCCATCCATTGCCTTAGCATTGTTTTGTTGCAACCATTGTTTTGCTGTATCGAATAAAGCAAAAGCTATCTTTTTATCATCAATGCTTTCAAAAAAACCTATACCGCCAATAATAAATTCCGGGTCTTTATTTTTTTGATGATTGATGAATGCGGCAATGCGACCGACTGTTTCGCCATTATCATTTGTGGCAATCCATCTTTTAATGATGCCATGAGAATGAAAATTATTAAGCTTGGGATCAAATACAGCTTCTATATCCTTATCAAGGGGAGAAATAAAATTCGGATCATTTTTATACAGCTTCCGTGGTAGCTCAAGAAATTCCCGGATGCTTTTTTTATCACTTACTTCTGCAATATTCATGGGCTGTTGAAAAAAATAAAGATACTAACAGCCCATGAATATTCATTTATTAAAAGCCATTAGGCATTCCCATTCCCCGCTGCCTGTTATTCTCGGCCCTGGATGCTGCGGTTCCAAAATTCTTTAGCTTATAGGTAAAGGTGAGCATAAAATATCTTTGCAGTACCTGGCTTTGAACGTCTTCCACATAAGTTTCAGTAACTGTTCTGCTTATACTTTTATTTTGTTTCAACAGGTCGAATACGGATAATTTTAATTCACCTTTTTGATCCTTCAGGAATTTTTTACCTACGCCCATATTCCACAAAAGAAAATGTTGATCAGGTGTGGTGCCTTTATAATTATAGCTTTGGCTGTTAAGGTCATTCTGGAAGAACCAACCGTTCTTTGACAAAAGGTTGAATTGTACTCCTACAGATTGCGTGTTATAATCATTATTACGCTGCTGCAGAATTACATTATAGCTGGTATTATAAGAAACATTAAAATCTACATACTGGCTTACATTACTTGATATAACTACACCACCATTGTATGTATAATTATCTGTGATCACTTTTACATTATTGGTAAGGCCGGGTAATTTACTGTAGCTAACACCTGCATTCAGGTTGATATTTGATTTGATGAATTTTATTGGTGAGCCATAAGTTAAAAATGAACGCACGTTCCAGTAACCATCCAGGTTTACAGGTTTAATCAGATAAACGCCTGTATCCAGTCTTGTTCCTGAAGGCAGGATAGAGTCCTTTTTAAAATTTATGTAACTGGCATTGGAGATATAATCATTTGTCTTCTGTATAAAAAGATTAGCAAAAAAGCTTTGCCCTTTTATTGTATTCGTAAATGTATATCGTGTTACAAGCGAACCCTGGTATTGTTGTTTAAGATCGGGGTTACCGGTGGAATACCGTAAAGGGTTAGTTACATTTTCTACGTTTTGTAACTGTGTTACTGAAGGCGCATTTACATTCGTTCTGAAGAAAACATTGATACTGCTTTTAGGAGAAAGCTTTCTTCTTAACTGCAGGTTAGGTAAAATATTGGTGAACGTTTTATTTACAGAAATTGTTTTTGGAAACACCTGGTCGCTTTGGAGGTTAGAGCTTTGAACACTTGCTCCAACTGAGAACTGGTTATCCCTGTCGCCTATACGATAAGTTAGTCCGCCGTTTTGTGTAGTGTATGTATTGTCAAATTTATTTGAAAGCCTTGTATCGAAGATGGTATAATTTTTTACAGTAACATCGTACTGATATGTTTGTTGGTCGGCTTTATTTTTTGTATAAGATGGATTATAATTCAATTGCAATTGTCCTTTTTTACCAACAGGCTCCGTGTAAGAAAGATTTGCAGATAAAGTATAACCATTAGTTAGATTATCAGTGAACTGGTTTGAAGAAGAATCTTTAGACGTTCCGTTCTTAAAGAATTTAAAATCAGACATTGAATAAGTATCACCCAGCCTGTGGTTCATACTTGTATTAATTCCTGTTGAAATTGTTCTTCCTCTTTTTGGAAATGAGTGCCTGTAAAAAATTGTATTATTAAAATTATAACCGGATGTAGCTGTTCTATAATTGCTGCTGGATTGGTTAAGTAAATTATTAATTGAAAAATCATTGCTATATGCCTGCTGTGCAGTAGCAGTGCTAAAACTATTATTCTTTTGAAAATTTAAACTCGGTGAAATCGTCAAAGAATTATTTGAATCGATCCTGTACTCTAACCTAAGATTAACCCTGTTATTATAATTTGTACTTGCTGAAGTGCTGTTCTCAGTATAATATATGGTAGTATCAGCATTTATTTTTGTTTGCGTATTTGTCAACTGGCTGTTACCATTGTTAGTATTATTGAAAAAATAGCTACCGGTCAATGTCAGTTTTTTGCCAAACATATTGGAGTAGTTTATTCCAATTGCATTTGTTTTACTTATACCGTTTTGCTGGCCCACTAAAAAATTCTGTTGTCCTCCACCACCAAAATTTCCACCACCGCCGGTGTTACCACGTCCGCCTCCTTGTTGTCCTTGTCCGCCGCCACGATTTCCTCCACCACCAAAATTTCCGCCCCCACGATTTCCGCCACCACCACTGTTACTGGTAACTCCTAAAAGATCCTGTGATGAAAAATTTTGTTGGTTAATATTGTTGAACAAGCCAACAAAAGATAGCCTGCGATTATTTTTAAAGAAGCTTACATTACCTCCTGCTGAATAGCGTTCATCGGTACCATACCCTGCATATATGCGACCAAACTGGCCATTACGCATGTTTGCTTTTGTAACAACATTGATAGCTTTTTGAGAACTTCCATCATCAAATCCTGTAAAAGCTGCCTGGTCGCTTAGCTTATCAAATACCTGTATCTTATCAATTATCTCTGCAGGAAGATTTCGTAAAGCCGCAGTGGCATCATCTCCAAAAAAATCTCTTCCATCTACAGTAACTTTTCTTACCTGTTCGCCTTGGGCAGTAACATTACCTTGTTTGTCTACAGTAACACCTGGCATTTTCTTAATAAGATCTTCCACATTAGCATCCGGGTTAACCTTAAATTGATTGGCAGAATATTCAACCGTGTCCACTTTTTGTTTAACCTGTGGCGCACTGGCAGTAATAACTACTTCATTTAAGATCTTTGAGGTTTTTGATATTGAAATGGTAGCAAGATCAGTAACCATACTGTCTTTTACAGAAACTGTTATTTGAAATCTACCTAACCCTACTGATTCAACAGATAGCCTGTACAATTTAGGTGTTACATTTTCAAAAATAAAAGCACCGTCTTTATTGGTAACTGTAGTATAAGCCGTAGATGAATCCTGGTTATTTAAGGAATCCGGCCTGTTGCTAAGTTTTACAGTAGCGCCCACTAATGGGCTTTTATCATTTTCATCGGTTAAGACACCTTTAACTGTTTGAGCTTCAACAATGTTAATGGAAAAAAGAAACAAAAAAAGGATCAATCCCGTAGCTAAGAACTTCATGTTATGATTTGTAGTATGATTAGATGGACGTTAAGACGTGTTGAAATAGAAAAAGTTTATTGCAAATATCCTGCCCCTCTAAATAAATTGATGAGCGGTAAGTCATTGTGGTTTAAATTGCAGCCTCTAAAAAGATAAATATGGAGTATAGTAAGATTATTTCAGTAACAGGATTAAGTGGTTTATATGAATTAGTAACATCTAAAGCTGACGGGGCAGTGGTGAGATCATTAGATGATAAAACCACGAAATTTGTAAGCAGCCGGGTACATAATTTCTCACATCTTGAAAGCATCGAGGTTTATACGGTTAAGGACAATACAGTTTTAGCTGAAGTTTTTAAGGAAATAAAAAACAGTAAAGAGCCCATTCCTGATGCAAAAGCTGATGGTAAAACTTTGAAAAGCTACTTTGATAAAGTTTATCCCGACCTTGATTTTGACAGGGTATATGCCAGTGATATGAAAAAAATTATATCATGGTACGGCATATTGACAAAAAATAACATCGATATAAAGCAATCAGCTTCCGAAGAAGAAGATAGCAACTCCGAGAGCGTGATCGAAGAAATAAAAGATCAAAAGCCTGTTCCTGAAAAAGGATCACTTAAGAACAGCAAATAATTCTACAATTACGTCATTGCGAGGAGGCACGACGAAGCAATCACATAAATTTTGTATTAGCTATCATTATGAACGCATCTGCAGATATTAAAAAAATAGAACGCCACTTTTTACCAACCAACCTTATAGTAGATAAATGGGAAACCATTGAACCGTACTTTAAGGAATTATTGGAAAGAGAAATTAATTCAAAAGCAGATCTGGAAAAGTGGCTGAAAGATGTAAGTGAACTGGATGCAGTTATTAATGAAGATGTATGCTGGCGACAGATAAAAATGACCTGCGATACAACTGATAAAAGCCTGGAGGAAGCATTTAATTTTTTCTGCATGCAGATACAGCCGCAGATACAACCTTATGCAGATGCCTTGAATAAAAAATTAATTGCTTCTCCTTTTACAGAACAACTGGATCATGAAAAATATTTTACTTACCTGCGTTCTGTAAAAAAGAGCATAGAACTTTTCAAGGAAGAAAATATTCCCTTGCAATCGGAATTGGCTGTAATGCAGCAGCAATATGGTGTTATTACCGGCAGCATGATGATTGAGGTTAATGGTGTGGAGTATACTTTGCAACAGGCCGCAAAATTTTTAGAAAGTCATGACAGGAAGTTGCGTGAAGAAGTGTATAGAAAAATAAATGAAAGAAGATTACAGGATAAGGAAGCACTGAATGAGTTGTATTCGCAATTGATAAAAAAACGTCACCAGGTAGCTATAAATGCAGGTTTTGAAAACTACCGGGATTACCGTTTTAAAGAACTCGGAAGATTTGACTATACAAAAGAAGATTGCTATAAATTTCATAAAGCAGTTCGTACCCATGTGCTTCCCATCGTTGATAAGATCTATAAAAGAAAAAAAGAAAAATTAAAGCTCAATGATCTTCGTCCGTGGGATGTGGAAGCCGAGCCGGAAGGAACACAACCTTTAGTTCCTTTTACAACATCTGATGAACTGATAAATAAATCTATAGCCTGCTTCACACAATTGCGACCATTTTTTGGAGATTGTTTAAAACAAATGGATGCCATGAAGCATCTTGACCTGGAAAGCAGAAAGGGAAAGGCTCCGGGTGGTTATAATTGTCCACTGGCTGAAAGCGGCGCACCCTTTATTTTTATGAATGCTGCCGGCCAAATGCATGATATAACAACGATGGTACACGAAGGCGGGCATGCAGTACAATCTTTTCTTACCCATAATTTAGAGCTTAACGCTTTTAAAGATTACCCGACGGAGATAGCAGAAGTCGCAAGCATGGCTATGGAGCTTTTCAGTATGGATCATTGGGAAGTTTTCTTTGATAATAAAGAAGATCTTAAAAGAGCGAAGGAACATCAATTGGAAAGAACGATCACCATATTTCCATGGATAGCCATTATAGATAAATTCCAGCATTGGGTTTATGAGAACCCCGATCATTCAGTTGATGAGAGGAACGGAAAATGGATGGAGATACTGAATGAATTTTCTGATAATATTATTGATTACAGCGGGCTTGATACTTACAGGGAAAATGCATGGCAACGCCAGTTGCATTTATTTGAAGTTCCCTTCTATTATATTGAATATGGCATTGCACAACTTGGAGCCATCGGTATGTGGATGCAGTATAAAAAAGATCCTGAAAAAGCATTGGATAATTACATGAATGCATTGGCACTTGGCGGTACTAAAACCTTACCGGAATTGTATGCAGCAGCCGGTTTACAATTTGATTTCTCTCCTGAGAATATTAAAACCTTAATGGATTTTGTGAATGAAGAGATGGAGAAGATTTAAGGTCGTACCTTAATTATATGAATAAGATTGTTCTTAGTTTATTGCTGATAGTTTTCTATTTATACCCATTATATTCCTGTCAACAAAAAAAGATAATTTTTGTATACGACAATGAACACATTCTTACAAAAGAACAATCCAGTCAATTCGAAAAACTGTTTTCTGATCATGAAAAGAAAACAACAAATGAAATTGTTCTTGTCACTACACCAAGCTATGATCCTGATACAAGTATTGAATCCTATTCTCTTAGATTTTTAAGAGAGCACGGAGTTGGGAAACCAAAAATAAATAATGGATTAGTAATTGTATTTAGTCAAGTCTATAGAAAAGTTCGAATAGAAACAGGCTATGGAACTGAAAATGTTCTAAAGGATGAAATGGCAAAAAAAATAATTGATAGTTTGATGATACCAAGATTTAAAGACGGAAATTTTTTTGAAGGTTTATTGGGTGGCAGTAATGCTATAGTAAATTTTCTTTCAGGGCCTGAAAACAAAATAAAAGGATAATTTTATTTACACTCCTCACAAATCCCATTCACTACCATCTCTGCATGTTGCGGCGTAAAGCCCTTTGGCAGCTTAACCTGTGGTACTGTCACATCATCAAGGCAAATTGTTTTATGGCACTCATCACAAATAAAATGCACATGGTTATCATGATGATGTCCGGCTTCGCAATCATCTTTGCACAAGGCATACTTTATTGAATTGTCTCTCGTGGGTATCAAATGGATAATTCCCTTTTCAACAAAAGATTGCAAGGTGCGGTAAACAGTAACCCTGTCAAATGATTCACCGGTTCTCTTTTCAATATCAGCATGCGCCAATGCGCCATCCGAGTTAAGGAAGAGTTGCATGATCTTTTGCCGGCTGCCGGTAACACTTAAATTATTCTTCTTTAATATTTCTTCTACGGGTGTCATTAATTAGGTGTATTTCTAAATGTTGAATTATTGAAAGTCGACGGCGTTTTCTTTTCTCTTAAAAGATCTTTTATATCCTTTGTCAATTTTTCCAGCTCATCATTTTTTAAACCATCATACACACCTCTTACTCTTCCTTCTTTATCAACAGCAGCAAAAAACTGGGTATGGATGAATTGGTCCTGGATATTCATACTATTGTTCTTTTCATTGTCAAGCAAATAACTTTCACGTGCCATTCTATAAAGCGAATCTTTATTGCCTGTTACAAAATGCCAGTTGCTTCCAGCCTCCATACTTTTTGCATATGCTTTTAATAAGGGTACTGAATCAACTTCGGGCATACAAGTATGAGAGATGATAGCAAAATCCGGCTCTGCTTTATATTTCTCATAAAGAGTTTTCATGTTGGCATTCATCTTTGGGCAAATGCCTTTGCAGGTGGTAAAGAAATACTCTGTTACATATACTTTCCCCTCAACATTTCTTTGTGTTAACTGTTTGCCATCCTGGTCAGTAAAAGAAAAATCTTTAACGTAACTCAGCACAGGGAGTTTTGCTTTGTAATAGTCAGTATTGGCAAACAGAACAAAATAAAAGGCAGCCAGCAGCACTATAAAAAACCCACCAAACCATAACCACTTCTTTCTCATATAAAAATTTGTACTGTAAAATTACAACAGGCTACCTGCTTTTGTTAGAGAATAATTTTCGCATCATAGTTGCAAATTTAGTAATTTTGCTGTTAGCATATTTATTATGGCATTAAAGACGAATTGGGATTTTTTTGGTATAGCAACTTCTGTAGGTTGTGCAATTCATTGTGCAGTACTTCCTTTAATAGCCAGCACATTACCTATATTCGGAATAAACATTATCCATAACTCCTATTTTGAATGGGGAATGATCACCCTGGCGTTTGTTGTAGGCTCTTACTCATTGTTTCATGGGTATATTAAACACCATAAAAATACCTTACCAGTCCTTATATTTTCAGCAGGATTTATATTTCTTGTATTGAAGCAATTTTTTCATCAGCAGGAATATTTGTTTTTAATTATTGCGGTTTGCCTTATTATTTCAGCGCATCTTATAAATTACAGGTATTGCAGGCAAAGTAAGGTTTGTAACTCTCCTCATCATGTGCACTAGCCAAAGCTTATTATATTTAATTTTGAATTTATCATGAAAAAGATAAGTTTATTCTTTTGCTCAATATTATTTGTAACTGTTGTTATCGCCCAATCAAAAGATGAATTGGAAGTAAGAAATATCTTACAACAACAAACAGCTGCCTGGAATTCAAATAACATGGAGAAATTTATGGAACCCTACTGGCACAGCGATTCATTAATGTTCATTGGCAAATCCGGGATTACTTATGGATGGCAAAAAACACTTGATAATTATAAAAAGAATTATCCCGATGCCACAGCCGTAGGTAAATTAGATTTTACAATTCTTCACATAAAAAGATTATCTGTGTTGTATTATTCAGTTGTGGGAAAATGGCATTTGGCAAGAACGATCGGCGATCTGAACGGATACTTTACTTTGCTCTTCAAAAAAATTAATAATCGCTGGATGATAATTTCAGATCACAGCAGTTAAGCCTCCCCTAACCCCCCAGTGGAGGGAGATTATAGTTTCCATTTTTTCTTATAATAAAGAAGTAGTAGAAAAAGGCTTATTAAGAACCAGCAGTAAAAAAGATAGTTTCCTAAGGTTGGCCTGGTTTCAAAAAAAGCAAAATTCAACCCGATACCAATTGTTGAATTTACAAATAGCCATAGCAATCCCATGCCAAGTGAATTCACAATTCTTATAAAATATCTTCTGAAGTCCGGTTCTTCATCTTCCATACTGAACTAATAATTATTTAAGGTAAAAATTCTTTGGCTACCTGATAAGTAAATTTTTAAATGCTACGCTGTCCCCGGAAAACACATTAAAGTCCACCAATGTTTTTATACCATTAACATGGCCGCTTTCGCTGTGTTGCCAAAAGGCCCAGTTTCTGTCTAACCTGGGTTTGCCGGGTTGCAGATAATGTGCTATCCAAAAAGGATAATCATCAAATGCATCTTTTAAATAAGTATTGTAAAAGTGTATGTTGCTATAGATAATAGGTTTTACTCTATATTCATCTTCTATTTTTTCAAGCCAGTCTTTAATATTTTTCTGCATATCAATTTTGGATGTTCCATAAGTTTCTTCAATATCCAATACCGGTGGCAGATCACCTTTCTTCAATTTCACTATTTCAATAAAATTATTTGCCTGAGCTTTCCCGCTTTTTCCTGCAATGAAATAATGATAGGCTCCCTTGGGGATATTTTCTTTTGTTGCATGCAGCCAGTTCCTTTGAAATTGTTCATCTACCTTATCCACCCCCTCAGTTGCTTTTATAAATGCAAACCCTATTTTAATATTTTTCACCTGCATATTTTTTACATCGCTCCAGTTAATTATTTTTTGATAACGGCTAACATCTATACCATGCAATTGGTAATTTGGCGGGATCTCAATACCAAATTCAGGATACAGTATATGAGGCTCACGGCTGAAGTATAAGGTGATATAGTATATGATATTGGCAATGCCAACAATCACAAGAAAGACAATAAATAAAGTTCTCGGGATGGAATATTTTTTTCGTGCCAACAGATAAGGAATTACTTCACAATTTTCTTTACAAACATAACATCCTTACCCGATCCTGCTTTAATAAAATATACTCCTCTTGGTAAATTTGAAAAAGGGATCTCGATAAATTCACTGCCGTTATTAAGGAGCAAAAGCCTTTTATACAAAAGCTGTCCAATATTATTGTAGAGAAAAATATAAGTAAAGGAGGAAGGATAATTTCTCAGGTAAACAAACAGTTGCTGCTGAACCGGGTTTGGAAATACCTGTATCACGTCCTGTGTGTTTGTATTATCAGGCACTTTCTGTGTTGTATTATTTTTTGTGATGAGCCAATAATCCGGATCTACAAAAACCGTATCTGCTGCAAACCCAATGTTCTTATAAAAAATTTCGCCATTGGTTTTATTGTCGACAACAATTGTTTTTTCCTGTGTTGCATTTTTAAATTTTAAGGCAACAGGTAATTCAAAAAATGTTACTGAAGGATGAGAAGTGGTTTGGCTCATTTTTATCTTAACATAATTACTACCCACCTGGCTCCATTGAATATTATAACTCGGGTATCCTTCTCCCGTAAACCATTCTTTAAAAAAATAGGTTAGGTCTTTTCCACTTACCTGCTCAAGATTTCTTTTAAGGTCATCTGTTGTGGCAAAACCATAACTAACTTTAGCATCTTTATGATATTGCTGTATACCTTTAAAAAAAATACTGTCACCTAATATCCACCGCAGCATATACAAAAGATGGGAGCCTTTGGTGTAACTAAGCCTGTTACTGAATATCCTGGTAACATTTGTTGTGTCATCTACCAAGACAGAACCATTTGGCAATGATGTGATGAAATCAATTTCATTTTTACGTGTTGCAATAACAGCAGAAGGATATTTTTGTTCCATATACATACTGGCAAGGTGAGTGGCAAACCCTTCGTTAAGCCATATGTGCTGCCAGCTTGCACAGGTAACTTTATCGCCAAACCATTGATGTCCCAGTTCATGTGCCATTAAGCTTTCGTTAGGTGTGGTAATAAATGTTGATGTCTGGTGCTCCATACCACCTCCCCAGCCAAACTGTACATGCCCGTATTTTTCTTTTATAAAAGGATAATCACCAAAAGTGTTATGAAAAAATTGCATCGCATTTAAAACAAGCGGAGTATTGTTTTGAAATAGAGTAAGGCTTTCAGGATAGCAAAAAGTTTGCATCGGCAGATTTACATTTCCCAACTGCACACTATTATTGAAGACTGAATAATTGGTTACGGCCATGCATATCAAATAACTTGCTATTGGATAACGATGTTTCCAATGCGTTACTTTATTAAGCCCGCTAATTGTTTCACTTTGTAATAAGCCATTCGATGCTGCCCTGTAAATAGCAGGATGGGTAATGATGACATCGATTGAATCTGCTTTATCATCTAACCCGTTTTTGCATGGCCACCAGTCACGGCTTCCGTAAGGCTCACTTAACGACCAGATGATTGGGGCTCCGGCATGTGTGCTTTGTATAAAAGATCCAAAACCTGTTGATGCCGGCACACCTGAATATGAAATGCTGACAGAATCAAATTTTCCTGCAGGAAGTGTATTTGTAAAATTTACTTTGAGTTCATTATTGCTGTGCTGATAGGTTAGTGTTGTGTTTCCCTGTTTTACAGTTTCAGTAGTTAATAATGACACCAGGTCAAATGAAATAGTATTGGTGGCTGATGTTATCGTAAAGTATACAGTAACTTTTCCTTTGATATACCTCACAGCCGGATCTACTTCCCATTCGCATCGATAATATTTTACATCAAAATTATTTGAAGCAGCAGTTGCATTATCAGCGCTCATTAATCTTTCATGATTTGCCCGTTCTATAGCCACTATATCCTCCAGATCTTTACAGTGATCTGTGGATTGTGCAATAACTTTTGAAAACATTAACAAACAGGTGAATAAAACTGTTTTCATATAGGTTGTTTAACTGCCTTTTAACGGCTTTCGCTTTTTATAGAAAGTTATCCTAAGTACCTTTGCGGGCCTTTAATAATGAAGATAAAATTCGGATTTTATAAGGATAAAAAGTGCAATAAAAATCACCGCTAACCGTTATTGCTTTTCATTCCGAAAATCCTGTTGAAACACTATAATCAGCTAATCTATGAACAACATCTTATCAAAAATATTGTGTGGTTTTTCTATCCTGTTTATTTCAGTTTCTGTAGAAGGAAGATCGAATCCCGACAGTTCAAAATTACTTGCCAATAATATTAAAGCAACTTCAAATTCTATTACAAGAACAGTTGTAAAGGAAGCCAATATTATATACCCGTTAAGTTTACAGGAGCATTTAGATGAATCTTTGGAGTATGTTCAAAAATTTGCTAATTCAAAAAGAAAATATCTTATCCATATTTATCAAAAAGGAAAGATTTTTTTTCCAAAGATCGCTGCTGTTTTAAAACGATACCAGCTTCCGCAGGAATTAAAAGTTTTGATCGCTTTGGAATCGGCATTTAATCCCTATGCTGTATCAAGCGCAGGCGCTGTTGGTTACTGGCAGATGATGGATGATGTAGCCAGGGAATATGGCTTAAAGATTGGAGGTGCAAAGACAAGTGCTAAGTCAAAAAGTAAAAACAGAGATGACAGGTCAAATTTTGCCAAATCAACTTTAGCTGCTGCAAAATATTTGAAAGACAGGGCAGGCAATTTAAATGATAACCTGTTGTTGATGGTAGCTTCTTACAACTGGGGGATCGGCAACGTAAGAAACGCCATGAGGAAAACGGGTAAGAGCAATCCTGATTTTTGGGATGTTAAAAAATATATGCCTTCCGAAACACGAGCTTACGTAATGAACTTTATAGCGCTTAATGTTGTATTTGAGAATTATGACAAGTTCGTTAAAAACCAAATGGTATTTAATGCTGAGACGATTGAAGTGCCAATTTCAGATAATATCGGTAAGATAAACACTTCGGTTACTGATTAATCTCCTTTTCACCGTTTGGCAGTAACTTTACAAAATGCCGCAGGTCAACTTTAATGATAGCTTGAATTTTGTTAGTAAGCTAAGTTTACGCCGGCTTTGGAATGCAACAAAGGTTTTTTCCAGTTTTCAACTAAGCCGCTTATTAAAAAAGCCTGTGCAGTGGGGTTATCCAATTTCTATTTCATTTGAGCCTACAACTTCCTGCAACTTACGTTGCCCTGAGTGTCCCAGTGGCTTAAGAGCGTTTACCAGGCCCACAGGAATGCTTAAAAAAGATTTCTTCAGGCAAACAATTGATGATATTCATAAAGATATTTTGTACCTCATTTTTTATTTCCAGGGAGAACCGTTTTTAAATCGTGAGTTTTTAGATATGGTGAAATATGCTGCTGATAAAAAAATATACACAGCCACCTCTACCAATGCCCATTACCTTACTGATGAAGTTGCAAAACGAACTGTAGAAAGTGGTTTGGACAGGCTCATCATTTCTATTGACGGAACAACGCAGGATGTTTATAAGCAGTACAGGGTTGGCGGTAATCTTGATAAAGTAATTGAAGGAGCAAAGAATATAGTTAAGTGGAAAAAAGAATTAAAAAGTAAAACGCCATTTGTATTCTTCCAGTTCCTGGTTGTAAAGCCAAACGAACACCAGATAGAGGATATAAAAAAACTTGCTAAAGAAGTGGGTGTGGATGAAGTAAGATTTAAAACGGCACAGGTGTATGATTATGAAAATGATCCCAACAACCTTATTCCTGTGAATGAAAAATACAGCCGCTATAAAAAAGATAAGAATGGCAATTACATTGCTAAAAATAAATTACAGAACCATTGCTGGAAACTTCATCATGCAAATGTGATCACATGGGACGGCCTTGTAGTTCCCTGTTGTTTTGATAAGGACGCTACACACCAGTTAGGTAATTTAAAGATGCAGTCTTTTAAAGAAGTATGGCATAATGATAATTACAAGCAGTTCAGGAGAGAGCTGATGACAAGCAGGAAAAATATTGACATCTGCGCAAATTGCAGCGAAGGCGTTTCTGTATGGCAGGATTAATGGCAAATTTCATCTCAAAGCATATTGCTATTTTTGGTAGATGGTTTCCTTTAATAACCGTTTAAGGCAAATAATTCTGTTAGCGGTAATTATACTGTTGGCAATTCTTCTCATTAAACATTTTTACATTTTTTTACCCGGAGTTTTAGGGGCTATCACATTGTATATTTTAAGCCGTGAATCTTATTTTAAACTTGTTGACAAAAGAAAATGGCGCCCCGGCTGGACGGCCTTTGGCTATATACTTTATTATACTATTATAATCGGTGTTCCTATTTATTCAGCATTTGTTCTTATCAGCCCCAAACTTATTGCCCTCTTTAATAATCCAGTGGAGATAACCATTGCAATAAAAACATTTTCAGATAAGATACAGCAAGCCACAGGCTTTGAGCCTTTCAGTGCTGAAAATGTAAAAGCGATCACATCAAAACTTGCCAACAGCGTTCCTGCGGTACTTAGTATTACTGCTAACCTCATCACTAATTTGCTCATCATGTTTTTTGTTTTGTATTACATGTTGATACATGGTGAAAAAATGGAATCATTTATAAACAAATCCATTCCCTTGAAGAAAAAGAATCTTTCTATGCTGGGTACGGAAACCAAAGTAATGATCAAAGCAAATGCAATAGGAATTCCGCTTCTTGCAATAATACAAGGCCTTGTTGGTATGTTGGGGTATTGGATATTTGGTGTAAAGGAGTTTGCATTGTGGGGTTTTATTACAGGGGTTTGTTCAGTTATACCAATTGTAGGAACAGGATTGGTATGGGTGCCATTAACTATTTATCTTTTTGCTACAGGTACTTCCTGGCAAGGCTTTGGGTTGGGATTATATTCACTCATCATTTTATCAAACATTGATTATATAGCCAGAATAACAATCTTAAGAAAAATAGGTGATGTGCATCCCTTAATTACCATCTTTGGTGTAATTGTAGGATTGAGCATGTTTGGATTTTTAGGATTGATATTTGGACCTCTTTTAATTAGTTATTTTATTTTATTGGTAAAAATTTACAGGAATGAATTTAATGCTGAAGAAATTACACCGTTGCATACTGAAAAAACTGAGACATGATAAAGCAAAGCTTTATACTTTAATTTTTTTAAGCTGTACATTCCTTGTAAACAACACTTTCTCACAACCAAAATATGAGTTCAGAGGTGTTTGGGTTGCAACTGTTGAAAATATTGATTGGCCTTCTGACAAATTTTTAAGCACCGATAGTCAGCGAACCGAATTTATTAGATTGCTTGACATGCACCAGCGAAATGGTATGAACGCTGTTATTGTTCAGATACGTCCGGCTACTGATGCATTTTATCCTTCACAATATGAGCCCTGGAGTGAATGGCTTACCGGCATGCAGGGTAGGCCACCCAGGCCTTATTATGATCCACTGGAGTTCATGATAACCGAAACGCATAAACGTGGAATGGAATTTCATGCATGGATGAATCCTTATCGGGCAGAGTTTAGTATTGGAAGATCGCCGCTGTCGCAAACACATATTACAAACCTTCACCCTGACTGGTTTTTGCCGTATGGGACCATTAAACTTTTTGATCCCGGCAATAAAGAAGTGCAGCGGTATGTAACGGATGTTGTAAGAGATGTGGTTAGTAGGTATGATGTAGATGCTATTCACTTTGATGATTATTTTTATCCCTACAGGATCGCCGGAAAAGAATTTCCTGATACTGATTCTTATATCAAATATGGAAATGGATTAAGCAAAGATGATTGGAGAAGAAGTAATGTTGATTCAATAATAGTAATGCTTAGCAAAGCAATTAAGCAGGAAAATAAATATTGCAAATTTGGCATTAGTCCTTTTGGTGTATGGCGAAATATTGATAAGGACCCTGAAGGCAGTAATACAAGGGCTGGTGTTACAAATTATGATGACCTGTACGCTGATATTTTATTATGGCTTAAAAATAAATGGATCGATTATGTGGCGCCACAACTCTATTGGGAGTTCAGTTATAAAAATGCTCCCTTTGGAATACTTAGTGACTGGTGGGCAAAACATTCTTATGGAAGACAGGTATATATCGGCCATGGAATATACCGTGCCCTGGAAGGGAATTCTGCTGCCTGGAGAAACGATAATGAATTACCTAATCAAATAAAAAAAATAAGAGAGTACCCGGAAATAAATGGAAGCATTTATTATAGCAGTAAATGGTTTGCAAGAAACCCGAATGGATGGAATGATAGTTTGCAGAATAATTACTATAAGTATCCTGCTATTATTCCGCCAATGTCATGGATTGATAATACCAGGCCATCAACTCCCGTATTAAATGCAGAGATTGTTCCCGCTGCAAATTCAAAAGATATTATTCTAAAGCTTTCTGCAGGCCGGTTATCAGAAGTTACGCAATATTCTTTTTATATATCTGCAAACGAGGATTTTGCAAACGATAAGGTTTTTAAATTAATGCCTGCACAAAAGGATATGCTATTAAATATTTCCCCAAACGATATCCAGGGATGGGGAAATTTTTATATTTCAATTCGTTCCGTCAGTAAAACAAATAATGAAAGTGAAAATAGTAAGGTGTATAATCTAAGCTGGTCACAAGATCATTGGATACTGAAATAAAAATCACTTTACCTTTACAGCCTAAATAATTTTTTATGCCAGGCTTTGAATTTTTTGGAGAAGAAGAAAGAAAACAAATTGATGATGTGATGAACACAGGTATCCTGATGCGTTATGGCTTTGATGCACAACGTAAAGGAAACTGGAAGGCAAAAGAGCTGGAACAAAAAATATCGGAAACCTTTGGATGTAAATATGCGCAACTTACCAGTAGCGGAACGTCGGCATTAACAACAGCTATGGCTGCATTAGGTATTGGCTTTGGTGATGAGATCATAATGCCTGCATTCACTTTTGTCGCAAGCTTTGAAGCTGTCATCTCTGTTGGCGCTATTCCAGTTTTAGTTGATATTGATGAATCACTAACACTTGATCCTAACGCAGTAAGGGCAGCTATAACATCAAAAACAAAATGTGTTATGCCTGTACACATGTGTGGCAGTATGGCTGATATAGATGCATTGGTACAAATTTGCAATGAGTATAATTTAATTTTATTGGAAGATGCCTGCCAAAGTATTGGTGCAACCTATAAAGGAAAATATGTAGGAACTATTGGTGCTGCGGGCACATTTAGTTTTGATTTTGTAAAAACAATTACCTGCGGTGAAGGCGGAGCAGTGCTTACAAATAATGAGGATGTGTATATAAAATGTGATGGCTACACTGATCACGGTCATGATCACAAAGGCGCAGACCGAGGTGCAGACCTGCATCCTTTTGTGGGATATAATTACCGCATCAGTGAATTGCATGCAGCTATTGGTGTAGCACAAATTGGCAAGCTTGATAATTTCTTATCCATACAAAGAAAAAATCACAGAGTTCTAAAATCTATTATTAGTACTATTCCCGAAGTAACTTTTCGAAAGATCCATGACGAAAAAGGCGATAGCTGTACATTCCTTACCTGGTTTTTGCCTGATGCAAAAATTACTTCAGCAGTTGTTTCGGAATTACGTTCACAAAATATATTAGCAGGCAATTTTTATTGGTTCGATAATAATTGGCATTACATACGCAAGTGGGATCATCTTAAGAACAATGGCTTTTTAAATAATCAAAGTGAAATACTTCTGCAACAATTAAAAAAATATTCAACCGAACCTTTTACTAAGAGCGATGCAATTATGAGTAGGTGTATATCAACCGCTATAAGTCTAACGTGGTCAGAAGAACAAATAAAAGAAAAAGGCGAGAAAATTGCTGCAGTTATAAAAAAGGTATTAGAAAATAAATATGCTTCGGTGTAATTATTTTTTTCCTTCCAGGTAATTACATTGTTGTAGTGATCCCAGCCTGAACCTGAATGGTATTTTAGTTAGCTTCTCCAAAGCCAATTCTTTCTTACACATAATTCCAAAATGTTGTGTGTAATAATCCTTTGGAATTACAGGTAATGGTTTAAAAGCTTTTATATTTTCTGTATTACTATGTTGTATGGTAATCGGTAATGATCTTCCACTTAACATTTGGGGTTTTTCTCTTGATGAGAATTTTACATAAGAACTCTGTGCACTTGTAAAAAGCACACACAGAAAAAAAGTTGATGTAAGACCGCAAATTTTATTCCAAAACAGCATGGTATTGGGTTACTGTATGTAAATTTACAAACTCTAATTGAAAGTTTTAAAGAATAATAAGAATGGCATTAAGTCAAAATCTACAGCAAAAGTTACTTCAAAAATTATCCCCGCAGCAAATTCAATTAATGAAATTGCTGCAGGTTCCTACTGCACATTTGGAAGAAAGAATAAAAGAAGAGCTGGAAGAAAACCCTGCCCTTGAAACCGGTGAAGATGGATTTGAAGATGGCATGGAAACAAAAGAAGAATTTGAAACGCCTGAAGATGATTTTGATAAAGATGGCAGCGAAGATGAGTATGGTAATATTGATATAAGTGAGTACGTAAGTGATGGAGATGATGATATAGGCGATTATAAATTGCGTGATGATAATTATCCTGACCAGGAAGAAACAAAAACTATCCCTCATAAAGTTGAGACATCTTTTCACGAGATACTGGTTAGCCAGTTAAGCATGCTTGATCTTGACGAACGTCAGCAAAAAATTGCAGAGCAAATTGTAGGCAGTATAGATGATGATGGATATTTAAGAAGAGAATTATCTGCTATTGCAGATGATCTCGCCTTCAGGCAAAATATTGATGCAACCGAAAAAGAGATAGAAGAACTTATACAAAAGATACAGCAGTTCGATCCGCCGGGTGTTGCTGCAAGAGATCTGAGAGAATGCCTGTTATTGCAATTAGAACGAAAAGCAGTAGAGGGCCAATCGGTTGAAACTGCAATGAAAGTGCTGGATAAATATTTTGAAGAGTTTACCAAAAAACATTACGAAAAAATTCAGCGTGGATTGAACCTGACCGATGAACAGATAAAAGAGGTTATTAACCAGATAATAAAATTAAATCCAAAGCCCGGCGGCCATGTAGGTGATAGTAACAGGATGGAGAATTATGTGATACCTGATTTTTTTGTTGTAAATAATAATGGAAAGCTGGAGCTTTCGCTGAACTCTAAAAATGCACCTGACCTTCGTATCAGTGAGGGTTACAGAGATATGTTGAAAGAGTATGACCGTGGCTCAAAAAAAGATAAACGCCAAAAAGAAGCGGTGCTTTTTATTAAGCAAAAAATTGATTCGGCCAAATGGTTCATTGATGCGATAAAGCAAAGGCAGCATACGCTGATAAGTACGATGCAAACAATAATGGATTATCAAAAGGAATTTTTCTTAACGGGGGATGAAACAGAAATGCGGCCAATGATATTAAAAGATATTGCAGAAAGAACAGGTCTTGATATATCTACAGTAAGCCGTGTTGCTAACAGCAAATTTGTACAAACAGAATTTGGTACGTATCGCCTTAAATTTTTCTTTAGTGAAAGTCTTGTGATGGATAGCGGCGAAGAAGTAAGTACAAGAGAGGTTAAAAAAATATTAAGCAATCTTATCGAAGCTGAAAGTAAACAACACCCTTTGAGTGATGAAAAACTGACGGACCTGTTGCAGGAAAAAGGATATAACATTGCAAGACGGACTGTAGCAAAATATCGTGAACAGCTTAATATACCGGTTGCACGGTTGAGAAAAGAGTTATAAATTATCCAGACATGAATAATGTACTTTCTGCGGATAGATCACAGGATACAACTAAGCAACCAGTAGCTATAACTTTTTTTGCTAAGCTATTCTCTTATATTTTTCACCCTCTATTTATTCCTCTTTATGTAACATGGTATTTGGTTTTTATACACCATGATTATTTTGCAGGTTTCGGCCAAAAAGCTAAAACATGGGTGCTGCTTAGAGTAGCATTGAACATGGTTTTCTTTCCGGCATTAACAGTATTACTTTTAAAAGGAGTTGGGTTTATTGAATCGATCTTTTTAAGAAAACAAAAAGACAGGATAATTCCCTACATGGCATCAGGTGTATTTTTTTTCTGGATGTATCTTGTTTTTAAAAATCAGTCTGATATACCACGCATACTTACAGTGTTTTCTTTTGGCGTTTTTCTTGCCTCATCATTTGGTTTACTTTGTAATATTTATTTTAAAATAAGTATGCATGCCATAGGATGCGGTGGAATGTTAGGTATATTGATCGTTGTTCTTAATACCAATTTTGCATTACCATTTACTTTGCCATTGATCCTGGCTATCTTGGTCACAGGGATTGTATGTACTTCAAGATTATTGGTTAGCAATCATTCACAAAAAGATATTTACATGGGATTGCTTTGTGGATTTTTAGCTCAAATTATCAGCGCAGCTTTCATCCTATAAAAAAACCCCGAATTTACTCGGGGGGTTGTGGTGTTCTCCTGTTGTGCCTAACAAAAAATCTTTTAGATCATGTGCCGTTCTGTTGTTCTTATCCGTTCAGTACAGGGGAGGTTAACAAGTATTTTTTTGTAGGATGATATAAGAAAAGGCAGCTGCCGTTCTTTATAACATCAATAACTTTTTTATTTATTTTTTCAGGTAATGCCGGGCATCCAAAACTTCTTCCTAAAAAACCATTGCTTCTTAAAAATTGCTCAGTTACATATTCACTGCCATGAATAACGATCGATCTGTCATAAGCTTTATTATTGAAGCCCTTTTCGCAACCCTTTAATTTTAATGCATACCCATGGTCGCCGGTATAGGTACTCATAGTTATATAAAAACCAAGACTGCTTTTATGTGAATCTATTTCATTGGAAAAATCTGTGGCATATTCCAGGCCTGAATTACGGCCATGTGCTACCAAAGATTGAAGTATAAGTTTTTTTCTTTTCAGATCAATAACATATAAACGTTTTTGATTTGATGGTTTGCTGAAATCAATAACCGTGATAATGTTTTTATTGCGAACCATTCTTTTTTTAACAAGATTATTGTATCCTTTTAAAGCAAGCTCAAACACTTCTTTAGATAAACCTTTCCTGGCAAGACCTATCAATGTGTATTCATCATTAGTTTTATCCTTTTCAGCTTCTTCTGAGCTAACTGTAGTAAATGAAGCTGAAGAATCATTAATGATGATGCTTACTTTGTCAGCAATTTTTCCTTTAGATGAAAATGATAAATTAATGAATATGGGGAGGGCAAATAAAAATACTATCGGTAAACGAATAGATCTGAGCATATTGTGGTTTTTCAGAGTTCTGGAATCAAAAGGTAAACTATAAGCGTTTTTGGCTGGAAAATATTGCCCGAAAAGATGGGAAAATTTATAGGATACTTATAATTCAGTACAACTACAAGCCGGGGTAGTAAGTTTACGTAGAGCCTTTACTAGTATTAAAATTACATTCAATCAAATTTTCTTTCAACCTTATTATTCAGTTTGGGTATGGTTTTCAGGTATGCATAAATGGCTCTTACTTCCTGGTCAGTTAAATTACTGTAAGGCTGCATTGGCTTGGCGAAGTGCAGGCTGACCATTAGGAACAATACCTGATTTTACAGCTTTTATAAAATCATCTTCTGTCCAGGTGCCTATACCTGTTTCATTATCCATTGTTATATTCAATGTCTTCAGCTTTTGTCCTTCCAGGTTGTAAACAGCATTACCGCCACCAAAAAATCCGGGAGACTTTTCAGGCACATAATAATCATTGTCAGCAAAATCTCTTGAGTGACATGAAAAACATTCTAACTGGTAACAGGCTATATACTTGCCCCATGTAACAAGATTAGTGGTATCTGGCTCGGGGATCTTTTCTTTTGGCAATTCAAAACGCCCAATGACTCCAATAGTCACTAAAAATTTAGTAAGAAAAGAAGGTTTTGTTTCAGGCTGGCGTGTATTATCAGCCTGCACCCAACTATTATCTGATCTTAAAAAAGCAATTATTGAATAAAGATCTTCATCAGAAATATGAATAAGCTTAGGCATATAGGGAGGAACATATTGACCATCTTTTGGCCTCACTCCCGTTCTTATAAAATATACCAGATCGCCATCAGTCCAGTTACCGATACCTGCCACAGGATCATGTGTTATGTTTTTCGTATAAATAGTACCGAACTGGGGTGCTTCTACTAATTCTCTGCCGGTAAACTTTTGTGTTGAAGAATTATAATGACAGCTTCGGCAAAGCATTGATGCCAGCTTAGTTCCTTTTTCTATTCTTTCAGGGGTGTAATCAATTTTTACAGCGATCTTTTCAACATCATATTTAGGGAGACTTCTTAAAGCTATATAGGAGGCAAATATCCCAACTAATATTACCAGTACAACAATGATTATAAGTGATATTCTTAATACTTTCTTCATGCAATATGTTTTGGCCCAACTAATATAGACCAAAATCTAAAAAATTCTTAAAATGATTTCCGCGTTCATAATATTTTCCTGCTGGCACGATTATGGAAAATAGTAAGACTTAGCCCGCTGATAAATCCATTTTTAACCTTCAAAAACAAATTAACATGAGCTTCGAAAATTTTCCAACCCCCAACATTCCGGAACAAAAATCATTACCCAAAAAACGCAATTTCAATTACAGGGCGATATTGATGGGTGTATTAATTGCCGCCCTTGCAGGTACGTGGGCATACATGATCTGGGATAAAAGCAATTCAAACAAACAGGAGCAGCAGCTTAGCAGCCAGTTAACAACAAGTGATGCTGCTAAAAATGATCTTCAACGTGAATTGAATGAAGCAGTAATGAACCTGGACATGCTTAAAAGCACCAATGCAAAAGCAGAAGAATTATTGAGAACAAAAGATAAGGATATAGAAGATCTTAAGAGCAGGATACAAAAAGTGATCAATGATAAAAATGCCACTGCATCACAACTTGCCGAGGCAAGAAGGTTGATAAAGCAACTGAAGGGAAATATAGAGATGTATGCTGCAGAAATTGAAAAGCTAAAGGGAGAGAATCTTCAGTTAACAGAAGAAAAGAGAGTGATCACTATAGAGAGAGATGCGGTAAGAAAAAATTATGACTCAGCAACTGTAGTTATAAAAGAAAAGGAAAATATTATTGACATTGGTTCCACCTTACATGCTTCTAACCTGAATGTAGTTGGTATTAAAGAAAGGAATGGCGGTAAAGAAAAAGAAACTACTACAGCAAAGCGTGTAGATAAATTAAAAATATCTTTTGAACTTGATGAGAACAGGATAACACAAAGTGGATTGAAAGAGATCTATGTAAATCTTATTGCACCGGATGGTTCTGTTATTGTTGTTCCTGAGAGCGCAACAAAATTTGTAACGAGAGATGGTGTTGAAAAAATGGCTACCAAAAAAATCGAGGTAGATTATAAGCAGGGCGAAAGAAAAAGAATTGATATAGACCTTGCAAAGATCCAGAATTTTATACCCGGGAATTATAAGATAGAGATATATAATAATGGCTTTAAGATCGGTGAGGCAGTTCGTAGCCTTAAGAAGGGTGGTTTATTTAGTTAATTGGATATTCTGAAAATAAAAAAGTCCCGAATTTTTTTCGGGACTTTTCTTTATAAGATGTTTATCTTTTTTTATTGAACATAATCCCTGAAGCGCTTTTACCTCCATCAAATAAAACAGCATCAGCTGCACGGCTTTGCATTTTTTTTACCATTGCTTCTACATCATCTTCAATAGAGTTATTCACTATTCCTGCAGTTAAAAGGGATTTCCATTTAATGCCGCCGCCCTTTGAATTAACCACTGTATAATCCGAAACAGGCTCATTCATTACGAATACAGGGTATCCCCCAACTTTAGATACCCTTGCAAGACCTTTTGTTTTGGCTGTGCCATTATCTTTAAATGATACGCCAATAATTCTTTTACCGGTGCTATAAATTACGGCATCTATTTTTCCGTTTTCTTTAGATACTTTTCTTACAAATTGCTCAACCCGGTCAGAGATGCTTTTATTGATCAAGCCTCCTGTTAAAACTGATTCAGCTTTAAGTCCAGTGCCTGCATCTACCAGTACATCATAATCTCTTAATGGTTCACATAAAATATATGCTTCTACGCCGTTTACTTTTCGTACACGTGCAAGCATATCGTCGTCGTTTCTTTGAGCAAATGTTGTTAAGGTTAGAATTACTGCTGTTAGCGTTAGGTAGATCGATCTCATTTTAGTACGTTATTTTAGGTTTAAAAATTTTTAGCTCCTAAGATACATGTAGAAAACCAATCTTTTACACTGATAAGAATATTTTTTTAACGATTGTCGCAATGAGAATTCCTCCGAATGCAGCTTTTGCCCCTGCCGTAATTATCACTCGATGTTTATATAGATATTTTTCGCCTGCGCACTTTTTAAAATATTATTTATTTGCTCATGAAGTATTCTGTAAACATTCAGTTTGAATTTATCCCTCAGATAATCTTCACAAAAATGTTCTGCTGTAAAGGTGACATTCACTGGGTGAACAAGTTCTAGATCCGCAACAAGGTGGTAATTATATCTGTTGAGGCGATGTCTTTCATTAAAAGACTGATAACCATAGCTACGCTTATCCTTAAATTCATAACAGGCAATAATATTTATGATACTACGTTTGATGCAAGTTGCTTTCTTATGGCAATAAACACCTGTGCATCTGAAACCTCCGGAAGGAGGTTTTTTATTTAGTTGTTAACTTCCAGGTTTTAATTCGGTAACAATCTGATGAAGCTTTGTTTTTAATTCACACATTGGGTAAGAATTTCTTCTGCTACTCTTAAATTGCCTGTTCAGTTTTATTCAACATTTACACCGGAATATGATGCAGTTGCCAATACGTCATAACTACCTTTGGCATCACTCGACCTGCTGTACGTGGAGTGGATTATAATATAGTAGATAAAAATGGGGCTGTTATATCTTCAGCAGATACTACATACTCAATAATATTTCCGAAAGCAAAACAGGCTACCGATATGTAAGCTCTTCAACAATACTGCTCCCCGGGTTCGGAAATTTGAGATACAGCTTTTGATAATATTACACAGCAGTTCAACTATCTCAACATAGATCATATAATTTATCGTTATTTGCTTTCTGAAACGTCATAAACCAACTACGTGAAATTAATGTGCCTATGATATATGCTGACTACTATTACCTGGAAGCATTGATGAGGTATAAAAAATTAAAAGGAAAGCGATCATTATTTTAACAGGCACCTGCTTGCAAAAACAAAAGCCGCCGGGGCAGGCGACTTTATTTTTGATTGATTTTAGCTCCCCCTTCTGGACTTGAACCAGAGACCCTCTGATTAACAGTCAGATGCTCTAACCAACTGAGCTAAGGAGGAATTTTATTGGGTGGCAAAAATAGAGATTTTTAGGTTGCAACAAAAATAGAAATGGATTTATTTTAGCCAACTTAACAAACCCGTTTCCTCAATGCCTACAAATACTCCTTTATCGGTGCTTTGAATAGGGTATGTTTTTAAATAATAACCCTCTCCACTAATATTCCTCCCGTTTTGCAGGCTGAATTTATAGCGATGTAAGGGGCAGGTAACAATACCTAAACTATCCACAAAGCCATCTGCTATAATTCCACCTGCATGGGGACATTTAGCTGTGCAGGCATATAGTTCTTTCCCTCTTGCAATACAAATATTTTTACCTGCAATTTCTACCTGCAATAAATTATTTGGTTTGAAATTAAGTTCACTCTCCGAATCAGCGATCTTATGCCATTTATATTTTTTCTCTTTCATTAAAAGAAAAATTCAGCTTTGTAAGGATAGCGTACCTGGTACACCTCTCTTACTTTGTTTAATATTGTTTGCCTTAGGCCATCAATGTTTTGCTTTTCAGTTGCAGAAATAAAAACACAATTTCCCGTTGTTTCTCTTTCCCATTTTTCTTTTAATTCAAAGAGGATCTCTTTCTTTACATCATCTTCCAGCCATTGATCAAAAGTATTTTTTTCATAAAGGTCCATTTTATTAAAAATGGTGATAGTAGGTTTTTCAAACGATCCCAATTCCTGCAATGTTTTATTTACTACTGCATATTGTTCTTCATATTGCGGGTGAGAAATATCAACCACATGCAATAAAACATCTGCCTCTCTTACTTCATCAAGGGTACTTTTAAAACTTTCAATTAGATGATGTGGCAGTTTTCTTATAAATCCTACCGTATCGCTTAAAAGAAAAGGAGTATGTCCAAAAACCACTTTACGTGTGGTTGTATCCAGCGTTGCAAATAATTTATTTTCTGCAAATACGTCACTCTTGCTAAGCAGGTTCATTAATGTAGACTTGCCAACGTTGGTATAACCCACAAGGGCAACTCGAATAAACTCCCCCCTATCCTTGCGCTGTGTAAAAGCCTGTTTATCTATTTCCGTAAGTCTTCTTCTTAAAACAGAAATTTTTTCCCGTGCTATCCTCCTGTCAGTTTCTATTTCTGTTTCACCCGGCCCCCTTGTACCAATACCACCTCCTAATCTTTCAAGGTGTTTCCACATACCTTTTAGTCTTGGTAAAATGTATTGGTATTGAGCAAGCTCTACCTGAACCTTAGCCTGTGCTGTCTTGGCTCTTGAAGCAAAAATATCCAGGATAAGATCAGAGCGGTCTATCACCTTTACGTGCAATTCCTTTTCTATATTGGTTATTTGAGAACCGGTTAGCTCATCATCAAATATTGCTAACTCAATATCTCTCCCCTGCACATATTTTTTTATCTCCTCCAGTTTTCCTTTTCCAACAAATGTTCTGCTGTCAGGATGAGGAAGTTTTTGCGTAAATCTTTTTATAGTTTTTGCACCGGCGGTCTCTGCTAAAAAAGCAAGCTCATCAAGATATTCATTTACTAAATGTTCCGTTTGCTCTTTATTAATTAAGCCAACTAATACAGCCTTAATATCTTTTTGAATAACTCTTTTCTTTTCTATCAATCTTAAAAATTTATTTGTAAAAATAAGGGAGTTACTTCCCTAAAAGCAAAAAGCGAACCTTATTGATTCGCTTTGCCTATATATAATAATTTTTTTTATAAACCGCTTAATGTAAAGCCAATTTGATAAACCTTCATGGGTGGCCCGGCTATATCTTTTAAAACATTGTTCAACTGGTAAGCGGCAAACAATGAAAAAATTCCATACCCTACTCTTGCCGTACCCATAAAACGTGTACCGTTAAAGAATTTTTTGCTGTTCTCCTTTTGAATATAGTCGTTTACAAGCCCATTATTTTTATTCTGAAGTTCCTTTCCTTTTGTATGGGCATTAATAAGTGTTCCCGCTTTAAAACCTAGGGCAAACTTGAGGCTTTTACCTGAGTTTTCAGGATCAGAAGTAAACCTGAATTCCAATGGTATCTCTAAGTAGGAGAGAGATAACTTATACTTTTTAAAGTGATTGGTAGAATCAACAGCAGTGAAAGGAAGTTTAGTACTTGCAATAGATTTAATATCCACATTCATTTTTTTGAAAGCGATATTACTGCTTCCTACGCCGATACCTAAACCAATACTAAATCTCGGACTTGTTTTAAAAGGCTTATCCAGCATAACATAGACATTCAGTCCTTTGGAAAACCCCTTTTGATGACTACTGATACTATCCGGCATTGCAGACAGATGATCAGATGAAAGCTGTATCATAAAATGATCGCCGGGGCGGCTGCTGAGATCGATCTTTCTTTTAATCTTTGTCTGTTGGGCCTCTGTACTACCTATAAATAAAATAGAAACTACTAGTAAAACAATTTTCTGCATAATTAATTTTGAGTGCACAAAATAAACGTTAATATTTTTAATGAAAGGTTAAATAGGCAATTATTGCTTTGCCCTTCAACAAATTTCTCTGCAACTTTCCCTTTAGTGAGACATTTCTAATCGGCTTTATTTATATTTGCATCCCTCATTAAAAATGAGCGGGCCTATAGCTCTCCCGATAGCTATCGGGAGGTTAGATCACCTGACTCATAATCAGGTGCTTTACAATAAAATTCTTTCTTTAGGAAGCGCATTTCTCACATGCCGTTAGTTTATATTTTATATATTAAAATAATTGATCACTATTATATTGGATATACGATTGATACTATTGAAAACAGGATAAAGAAGCATGTAAATAATTTTTATAAAAATAAATATACCGCTCAAGCTAAGGACTGGGAATTATATTTAAAAATAGATTGCGAAACAAATGATCAGGCAAGGAGAATCGAAAATCACATTAAAAAGATGAAAAGTCGAAAATATGTTACTGACCTATCTAAATACCTGACATAATTATTAATCTTTTAAAGAAATATAGATAAACCACATTTATTTTATGATTCTCAAATAATATCATAATGGGCTTTTACTATATTTGCATCCCTCATTAAAAAATGAGCGGGCCTATAGCTCAGTTGGTTAGAGCACCTGACTCATAATCAGGTGGTCCCAGGTTCAAGTCCTGGTGGGCCCACAAAAATTTTCAAAGGAGTGCGTAAAATCCGCACTCTTTTGATTTTCTAGCTCTTGGTTGTCCCAATAGTTGTCCCCAAAGTCATATATAGCTACTATAAGTTGATTTTTTCTCATTAAGGTCAACTGTGGAGATTAAAAAATAAGACGTCTTAATTTTGTAGTTCTAATTTACTTTTCAGGGGCTTTTTAAAGGGAAGCCTTCTCAAAAGAAAGAAGCAAAGAAAATATAACATAACCCTTAAGGATTTAAAAATTTTACGGAGGAAAAAGAATTTTTTTAGCGTAAAGGGCATTTTTTTATTCGAAAATTTGAAGATTTTCTTCAAGCGGTAAAAGATATACAGTGCAATACCCCGCCGAATTTTGACAGTAAATCACAATTAATTCGTTTTACTTCAAAACCTAACCTCTCTAAAATTTCTTGATTTACCTTATTGTAAAAATTAGTTTCCCGTTTTGTTGGTAATGTGTATTCAGGTAGGATTATAGTTCGATTAATTTGCAGGAAGTTAATATAGTTCCCCCTTGCAGATAAGATGCAATTACTCGGTTTATTGCCATTACAGCCACAGTTAATCGCACCTTCATTAACTGGCCTATCATAGAGGGTTATTCTCTCTACTCCTACAGACACTAATTCTTCATCTATTCGGTTTAAAAAATCAATATCATCTTGCAAGAATGGGAATGAGGGATAGCTTGCGATTAATACCTTATTATCATCTATGAAATTGATATAGCCATCAGTATGCCCTATTGTATCATTAATATTCCCTTTGATAAATATTGGTGTTAAACCAGTCATAACATTTATGATTTGGGTAATATGCTCAGGAGATATGTTTTGATTTTGTTGTAATACCTTGTCGGTTAAATAGACAAACTTATCATTACAAACAAAATTGCCACATTCAAATTTCAAAGGAATTTCTATTATATCTTTTTCTAAGCAATCCTTAATTATTCTTCTTGACGATTTATTTATTTGCTTATAATAATTCGTTAGATTTTTATTACAATAATTAGGAGAGTATTCAGGTTTAAGGATTGCATCACCTTGAATAATTCCTAGACAATCTCTCACCCATATTTCATCCCATCCTTTTATCCCATACGTATTTAGCTGCTTATGGGAAAATTGCTCTTGCAGCTTATCACTTGTTTGATCGTTATTAGTAATTGCCCAAATTTGAATATCCTCTGGAATTAATTCAATCAATTTATCATAAAAGGGAACTAATTCATCGTACCAATTATAAAATCTTTCAGGATAAGCTAAAATGAGTTTAGATACTGGTTGGTAGTCTGTCTGAACCTTCTGCATTAGAGAGTTTTTACGAAGGTACGAAGGAGTTCGTTGGAGAATTTCGAAGTCTTTTTAAAGTACTAATACAATATGCAATTATACTGTTTGAGATTAGATAATTAATAAATTATTTCTGTAAAATTTATAAATCACTTCTTGAAAGAAAATAATTCTACAACATCTATATTAAGTGAATCGGAAATTGCTTTAATTGTTACAAGTGTTGTATTAATCTCTCCTCTTTCTATTCTTCCTATTTGGTTAATAGGTATCTCAGCAGTATTAGCTAATTCTTCTTGGGACAAACCTTTTTTAATTCTGAGTTCTCTCAGTCTTTTGCCAAATGCTTTTATAAACTTCTCATCTTTAATTAACACATCTCAAGATGCGTTATTCAAACACTTTGATTAAACACATATATGTGTTATTTTGCATCTTATGTTATATCTTGAAAGCCTTCTTTTGAAAAATTAGAACCCTTTTCAACCTTCGCAAGATTAAATAAAATATATGATGAAATGTATTTTGATATTCTTCCTTGCTGTTTTAACTCAAGCCATTTACGGACAAGCAACCAATCAAAAAATTATTGTTGTGACAAATAGGCCTAAAGTAGTTCCGATTGGAAAAATGTGGATTCTTGAAGCTAATAAAACAACTAAAATTCAAATTAGTAGAGGGGTTTTAACCTCTGGTTCTATGTGTAACGCTTTATTTCTTTCTAATCCTCATATAGTGATGAATATAAATAGGGGAAATATTTTTAGTTCTGAAGGTTATGGCATAATTTTTAAGAACCCCGAAAAATTGCCATATACCAATAATCAGACTTATGAACTAACTCCTATTTCTTTTATTGATAAAAATTTCTCATTGTATGAATTACAGTCCAAAGACCCTGATGAAGTAGGAAGTAAAAGCCTTGTATTTAAGTCTGGGGAAAGCGTTTTTGTTGGAAATTGTATACAAAGCATTGAAATGATAGAAGTAGTAGAAAAACTACCGGCTACAGAGTATAAACTAAAAAATAAAAAAGTTGTTACTGGAGGAATTGAAAAACTGTTAGGTTTTTGGTACACTCCACATGGAGCTTCAATAAATATTACTTTTTTTAAAAACAAAAAATTTGTATTTAATGATTACAATACTACGCTTAACAAAATGGAGAAGTTAACTGGATCATATGAATTAAAAGGCGATACTTTGATATTATTCCATATTGGGAAGCCTAAAGAATATTTTGATTTCGCAAAATTTGAAAATAGTGAGGACGAGTACTTTATTCAACGCTCAGGAGGCTATTTTATCAAAAAGGAAAATTAACTCACTAGGATTTACTCTAATCCTTCCAAGCAGGCCTTCTTATAGATCATACATTGCGATATACGGCTACCGAGGTACCATATGGCCGCGATCTCTTTTTCATCGACCGCTTTAATTCCAAGTACTTGTTAGCTGTGGAGCGGCCATAGCTGCATTTATCTGTCGCAAATATTTCGCCTATCAATTTCATTGATTTACTCAGCAAGTCAATAAATTTACTTGTAATAATTTTTATGGGACAGCCTTCGGATTTAGACAATTTCTTTAAAAAATACATTAATACGTTTGCTTATTTTCATACTAATAATCAAAAAATTGCTGCAATTAATTTATTATTTAATGGCTACAAAATTCTTCAAGGCGCAACAATAGTTAAAGGGTTCGATATTTATAAGAATGTATCGTTTACAGATAAGCAACACCCTGACTATAATATTCTATCACCATTTATTAATGACAGTTTAATGGATGATATTAGAATCATAACCTGTTTTGAAAATTACATGAAAGCTATATTGATTCTTAAGAATTACGTAGTACATAGAATAAGTTCTATAGATAAAAGATTAAGGACTGCTCAACAAGAAAGGCCAATACTAATCTCAGAATTATTTATTCCTACAGATTTTTCAAACTTTGATATAACAAGACATTCGCAGTGGAAAACAAATTTTCAAACTTTGAATTTCTCATGGATGTTAAAGGCCAAATATCAATCCGTAATAGAATTGCCCCAAAAAATGTTAGAATTAATCAAAGAAATAAATGAAGAAAGAAATAAATTACATTTTATAAGTGTTGATGAATTCCATTTTGGAAAACCAACTATTGAGAGATACGAAAGTGTTATCGATTTCGCACAAAATGTAATTAAAAACAGTATTTTAGATTTAGATCAAAATATGAAAGACCTCCTTAAATCTGTATAGACTTCCCCTATGCAATTTGCCACAACTGATAATGGAATTAAAATCAAAGCTTATCCTAACGGTAGAGCAGTATGTCCTAATTGCAAATCGACAGTAATCGCAAAATGTGGTGATCTAAATAAATGGCATTGGGCTCATGAGAGCGTTTTTGATTGTGATACATGGACTTATGAGCCAATTACTAGTTGGCATTTAAAGTGGCAGGGATATTTTAGAGAAGAACAAAGAGAAGTTTATATTAAAAGAGGTTCGGACTACCATGTGGGAGATATAGTAACCGACACAGGGCTTGTTATTGAAATTCAGAATTCAGCAATATCAGTAAATGAAATTTTTTTAAGAGAAACTTTTTATAATAAAATGATTTGGGTTATTAATTCAAAAGAATTTAAGCATAACCTTGTTCTTAAAAAATACCCCTACGACATCGGCAAAGAAATTTGGTATCGATGGGTACATCAATATCCAGAGGGCAGTCTCAACAAATTTGCAATTACAATTCCTGAAGATGATTTTTATCAGCAAGTATTACCAGCAGTCAAGTCTTGCAATTATAAGTCGTCATTTGATAAAAGTAATAATATCGAATTTTGGTATAACAAAACACGCAATTTCAGCAAGCTCTTGAGAAAGAGATTTTAAATGCTTTCTCATGCTATTTATTAGATACTAAATTAGTTTACATACTTGATGAAAGTAAAAATTATTCAACAAATTTTAGGTGGTTACACTTACGAAAAACATGGACAACAGCATCAAAACCAATTTTTATTGATTTAAATAATGATTTTTTACTGTATGTTAAAACCTTACATGAGAATGGAAATGGATTTGCACAAATTGTATCTAAACAAACGTTCTTAAAAAAGTATCGTAAAAATGATAAATCTGCTTGACTTTATTAAAACACTCCGAAAAGATTTAAGCTTTCTTTTCATCCTTTCAATAGTAACAGTATGCCTAATTGATTTTTACCTCGTAAGTATTCCTCAAATATTTTATGGTGGAAAAGTATTAGGAACAATTATTGAAAAATTGTGCTTATCATATATTTCAGCCTTTATTTTTTATTTTCTTGTTGTACATATAAAGCAACAAAATGACAAAAAAAATATTTACAAGTATGTTGCATTAAAATCTATAGCAATAATTGGATATGGCCAAATAATAGGCAGAGAATTATCGGAATCAGCAGGTGTAAAAATGAAGAATTATTACCCAGATAAAAATGAAATTCTACAAATTTGTTCTAGAATAAATCCCTATTCAGAATCTCCTCTCTATCTGAATCTTAGCGGACAAAAAGCAAATTGGTTTCAACATTTTGAAAATTACAGAAGGCAGTCAATTGAAACTATTCAAGAAATTTATGCAAAAATGCCATTTTTAGATACACGGCTCGTAAAACATTTGTCAACTATTGAAAATTCAGATTTTTTTTCCATAACCAAAGCAATTGCACCTATTCCTATTCAATTTAAAAATGAAAATCTTTTAAATTTTTGGCAAACGATTTTTAATTATTTAAACGATGTCAAATCTTTTGAGGAATATTATAATTCTAATATCAAACATTATCAATAATACAAAGTTGTAATCAAAGTTATTTACCTATGAAAATTAAACAAGAAACAATTACTTCTTGTCCACCTGGCACAGAAAAATCTTATATATATTCAGAAACTTTTTTTGATATAGCCGGAAACATAATTGAGATAAGAGAGTATAAAAGAGGTAAAATTGAAGTTTGGGAAAAATACAAATTTGATCAGCAAAACAAGATGACGGAAAAACTTGTTGGAACAGGGAATAGTTATAAGCCAGAAGACTATGAATTTAAATCAATATTCTTTAAGGGCTTAGGGGATAAAGAAGTAGAAGAAATTAATGAGAAAGGTCAAAGAGTAATTTCAACCTTTTACTATAATGGCGGGATTAAAAGCAGAAAGTTTTACGATGAAAAAAATTTATGCATTGAAGAAAATGAATTTCAAAAAGGAAGCCTTTCCAAAAGAGTTTTATATAACCACTTGGGCCAACTCTTAGAAGTCCGTAATTTTCGAGTAGACGGCGTTCCTCTTAACTATACGATAAATACCTATAATGACAATACTCAATTGTTGCGCTCTAAATCAGTTTCCAGAAATAATCATATTAAATATGACAAGGTTTTTAAGTATGACGCCGATGGTTTACTTATTGAAGAAATAGATCACCCAGTTGACCCGGACATTCCATCCGGTTATAGTAGCAAATATTTTTATAACTCACAGAAATTAAAAGATTCAAAAAATCTTTATTTATGTGGTGAGTTGATTATGGTATACCATTATAAATATGTTTTTTGGTAAGAAATACTAAATTTTGAATGGAAATATAATATAATAATTAATTGATGTAACTAAGAAGTCTCATTACTAATTTCTTTTCCTGCTCTATTTGATTACTGTTAGTAATTTGTTGTTTATCTTCTAAAATTTCATTCAATTCTATCCCATCAATACAGAAACTCGTTTTAAAGCCGTCTTCAGTCATAAGAAAAGGGCTTTTTATTTTTTCTGGATTCATCGCTCTTGATAGCGGATAAAGTAGCCCGCCTGATTTTACATTTTTATGATTTAAAAAGTGTTGTATATATGTATGAATTTGAAAAAAATCAGATCTGTCTACATCTATTTTTCTTCCATACATCCTTTTGTATTTTGCATCCCAAATTACTATGTTATCACATTTTTGAAAGACTAAATCTGGTATAAGCTCCCGACTAAAAAAATAGCCTGTATACGCAAATATTTTTTCATTCCTTAAATGCCACCCGTAAGGCATTAATCCTTTTTTTAAAATTGATTTTAAATATTGCTCCCATACTTCAGCCATATCAATAAAAAATCCGAACCCACTTTTTTTATTTTGATTTTGTTTTAATCCCAATCTTTTCCTTTTAATAATGTCCCAAGAAAAATCAACTAATAATTTCCAACTTAAATAAATTTCTTTGTATCGAATTGCCTTATAGTCTCTTTCTTCAACAGGCTTTAAATTTAATGTTGTCGAACTAATTTGATTTATGGCTTCTTGGGCTGAATCTGGAATATTAATTTGACCATTTGCAAAATCAGACTTTACTATTAAGTAAGCATCTAAAATTATTTTCGCAATAGTTGCATCAATTTGTTTTTCTCTATTTATAGAAACCACTTCTCCGCTTCTATTAATAGAATTTACTGACTTACGAATACTCAATTTTCCTTTAATTGTATAGCCTTTATTCTGTTTCTCACTATGCATTTTGGGTAGTCCATGAAGATTTGCATTGGCTAGTTTTTGCAACCATATAAATGCAATGATCCTTTTTATATAATGTTGCCAATCTTGATCTCTATTTTCACTAATTGACTTAGTAATTCGGATATTAAAAATTTCTTCAAGCATTCTAAAAAGAGAATGCTCACCGAACCGAGGTTTAATTGTTATTTTGTATTGTTTGCCTTTGTATTCAAAAATCGCTTCGCCTATAAATCTTCCTGCGCACCATTGCTGACTTCGATAATCATATTCTGCAATTTTGGATTCATTATCTAGGTAGCGATCTGTAGCAAAATAAAATATATTTTGAGTTTGGGTTTCAATAAAATGTTGTAAAATATCAGGAGTAGCATGAATGCTGTTAAAGGGCAAACAATCGAAGCCTTCAATATTAATAAGATTTTCAGCCATTAATAAATGCTTTCTGTAAATCTTTAATTTTTTCATCTTTCGCTTCTCTATCCATATTTCCCAGAAAAGCTTGAATAATTGGTTTTATGCTTGTTTCCCAAAGTATACTTACAGGATGGCTAAGGAAATGTTTTCTTCCACTATGAATCTCTTTAAATGATTTGAAAATCTCAACTATTTCAGCAAAGAAAGTATGTCCAATTTGATAGTTTTCCCCAAGCTCCGGCATTGCAGAAACTTCATTGTTTAAGCGTTCACATCTTTGAATAAAATTCTCTATGTCATTTTTATCAATTTGAATATGCTCGATTGTTGATTTTTGATTAATCATCTTCCTTAATAAATCTGCTTCAAATCCTTTAAATCTCCACAAAAATCTTCTGCGTAATGCGAAATCAACTCTTTCTAATGAAAAATCAATTTCATTCATTGTGCCAATAAAATATAAATTTTTGGGTAAGGTAATCTCTAAGTCTCCTACTGACAACTTGATTTTCTTATCCCTATATTCTAAAGCAGAAAATAACTCTCCAAACAACCTTGAAATATCAGTTCTGTTTATTTCATCTAAAATTAAAATATGAGGCATAGGGTCATCCTTAATTTGGTCAATTAGTTTTAGCAAAAACCCTTGCTCAATTTTTGTTTCACCATTTTTTATTTGTACCCCTGCTATAAAATCTTCATAAGAATAATTGCTATGCAATTGTAAATGATGAATGTACTTTTCAAATATTTTATCAGAATCCTGAAAATAATTTTTAATGTTTTGTTTGTTCCTAAAATATTGTTTTGTAATTAATAATTCAGCTAACCGTTCTGCGGAATAGGTTTTGGATGTACCCGGTGGTCCGTAAAAAATCATTGCCTTTTTATACTCAAATAATGTTACCTCGGAAATATCATCCTTATTTTCCCCAAAATTCCAAGCATCTTGTATGTCTTCATCATAAAAACTTATTTCGTAACCTAATAGTTCTGATAATTCTTTTCTAATTTGAAAAATTGTATCATCCATATTATCAAATAACCCTTTTGTATTTGGCTTATCTAATAAACTGAAAAAGGTATTAATTATCGCATCTTTATGTTTTTGTGCAGCTATAGCCTCATACTTATCAGGATTACATAAGTGTAGCAAAATGTGGTGCATTGCTAAAAATTCTTTTCCTGCTTTTTTTAATCTCTCATCATCCAAATTAATTTTTTCATATGTTTCATAATACAATGCCAAACACAGCTCTACTATAAATTTTTTAACCGCATCTATATCTCTAAAACCTTCACTTGAAGCTTTAATTTTTACATATCTAAAAAGTAAAAGCAAATACGAAATTTCGAAAGGCTTATTTAGTTTATGTCTTTGTCCTGCATTACCAATCCCGCCATCAACAAACACATTATTTAGTTTGTCACTGAACTCATCTCCCAAAAATCGTATTACTGCATTTTTTTTACCCCAATCTCTCATATCAGATGCGGGCAATCCCCATAGCCAAATAAAATGGGAGAAGACAATTTTTTCCTCTATTGTGTTCTTACTGAACTGATTTTTTGATTTTTCATTAAAATCTCTATCGCCTGTATCGGGCTTATCTACAAAGGCAGCTACGCATGAATCCAAATTAGCAATTGTAAAAATGTCAGGGTTATTAGTTATATAACTATTATCATTTAATATACTTGTGTTTAAAAAAGCATCAAAGTAATTATAGACTTCTTGGTTCGCCCAGTCAGGTTTCATTTTTTAGAGTTTATATTAGCAAGCCGATTAATAATGTATAGATAAGTTTGAAAATAAAGGAGAATAAATTTAAGTAACTATATACATAATGGCCGAAAGAAGGTTAAGTCCATTATCTTTTGGTCTTTTTGATTTGTATCTTATCAAAAGAATAAGACAAGATAAATAATATTAAAATGGAAATAAAAGCTATTATGCTGTAGATAAACAAATCACTGTTTCTTTCTTCAATTTTTTCGGTTGACGCATCTATTTTTCCACATATTTCCCGCTTTAACTTTTCTTCCCTTTCGTTCTGAAACATCACAATGGCTAGTTCTTTTTGATTGTCTTTTATTATTTGTGCTAAATAATGTTCTCTCGTCAATGGAGATTCTAACATAAAAGAACTGTCTTCATTATTTTTTATCAATTTAGGGGATAGAATGTAAACAGATTCAACTTGGTGCCGAATATTGATATTTTCTTGTATCTGGGCTGTATTATAAGATAAGGTTATAATAAAAATAGTAACTAAGAGGCCAAATAAAACATAGATAAGTTTTCGTGCAAACTGTGGATGCTGGTATGTTAAAAACCCAAGTCCGCTTATAACAAGTGGAAGAAGGACATATATAAGGGTTTCCATGAAGGAAAGATACAGAATGGCACATAATAAAAGAACTTACCTAAAAGAGCTTTTTTATCAGAGCTTCAACATTTATATTATCAAGAAAGTCTGTCTCTTAGGATTGTTTTTTACCTAATTTAGTCTCTTTCAATAATCGCCCAAAATGTATATAAGTAATCTTCTTCTATCCATTTTCCATAAAGCAAATGCCGTTTACTGTTACTAAAAAGTTCACAATTGACTTCTCCAGTCCAATCGCCTTCTATTGCTTCGGCATAAGTTCCAATATATCTAGTTCCATTATCATTTATCAATAGATTGACATTATAGCTCCAAAGTTCACCATAAACTTCATATGGTTCTACGTAGAATTTAATCATGTGCTCATCAATAATAACATTATTTAGACGTGCAACTATATGGGCAGTTTGATCTTTTTTAGGTATAACCATTCCTATATAAAAAAAATCATCCAGTACCCAATGAATTTTGCCCTTTAATTGTTTCGTCATTAAGTTTTATTTTAATATACCTTAATCCCAAATTTTAAAAGTTTTTTCGGTAAGTAATCATCAAGGTTTGAAATGTCTTCATCAGTAAGCTCTATTAATTTGAAATCGTACTTTTTATAAATTTCAATTTTTATCTTCTTTCTACTGCTATATTTTGGATCATTTTCCATTCCCCAATATTCTATATAAACATTCTCCGACGGAAGAAAAAAATCTGAATATAAATTTTCTTCAATTGGCAACTTTCTCTCATATGCATGAGCCAACTTATAGTCATATAAAGCATTATCAATAATAACTTCTGCTCTTGAGCGTACCATGTGGCCATCTTTTGTTCGAAAAGTTGGGGGGAATTTATCTCTAAATTTTTCTGTAGTTGCTGTGATTACTTCTGGTTGATTATCTTTTATTGTCTTATGTATTTGTTCGTCTAATGGCAAGGTCTCTATAAAAACTTCCGTCAGATTTTTATTTAAAAGTAAACTTTCAGGCCATAAAACATAACTACCACCAGATGTTTCATGTTCAAATTGCTTGCCGCCAATTGTTTTACCCAATTTGGTTAATTTCCATCCTGATATATCTTTTTCTATCCAACCAAGTTCAGATAAAATTAGATTGAGTCTTTGAGATGAAATATTAAAATGTTTTCCAATTGTTGTTGCATTTAAAAGCGGTGCTTTGTCTTTTATTTGTTGAAGATTATTCAAAGAAATATTTTCTGGCCAAACAATATATTCTCCGAACTTTGAATTATTTCGAGTTTGTCCTCCTTTCTTTTTCCCGAGATCGGTTAAAACCCATTTATCATTAAGTCGTTCTATCCATCCGATTGACTTTAGTTTAGTAAATAATTCATTGGTAGGAATATTAAGATCATTTGCCAGGTTTGTTGTAGAAAGAAATTCCATAAGCTTAGCTAGTTAAGGGGCTGTATAATTTATTATTAAAAATTTCTAATCAATGAGAATTAAATATTCTTGACCAATAGAATTATTTTTTCATAATTTAAAATAAGCGCTGTAATAATTGATCCAAAAAGTGCATAATACGGTAGGTAAAGCTTTTGCTTTGAATCTTCCATCTTTAGCACAATCATAACCAAAGGGCAAAATATCACAAGCGCTATATAGGATAAAACTAAATCGCCGAAGAATTTAAAAAATATTCCTAGGACAGCGAAAAAAACTACTATTATTTGCGATCCTATTTCTTTATCAAATTTATTCTTTCTTGCTCTATATGTTTTGTAACATGTGTAACCCATTAAAAAAGCTGATAAACCCAAAACGACTATTCTTAAAGTATGATACTTAAAACACAGAACTACAATTGCAATTAAAGGAAGAAAAACATACATCGCAGTTTTGGTAGAACTGTTCTCTTCCCTTTTCTTATCCTCTACCTTTTGTAGATTATCCGCTAACTCAGGTAGTATTTCTTCTGGCATTTTGGTTTTTTTGCGTCGGCAAGAAAATTGATAATAATAAAACAATACCAACAACTAAGTCAATAATATTCCATATGCTACGTCCAAAGGCAATTTTTATGAAGGGTTGAAATAATACTGCTAAGGAAATAAAAATTATAACTTCTAATTTTTTATGTTTTTCATTTGCATAATAAGCAAGTATAACGAACCCAACTAATGCACTAAAACGTACCAATTGATAATATCCATATGGCATATCGGCTAGACAAATAAAAAAAATAATAGCAAGTATTACTTTGATAATATTACTAATCATCTAAAATCCTATTTTGCCAGTTTTTGCATCTCGTTGAGCGCCTTTCGGCAATAGACTTATTAATCCAAAATTTGCTTCTCGCAATCTGTCATAGTTTTTATTTGCGATAGCCAGGTTTCCAGATTCTATATAGCTCTTAGCTTGTTCTTGGTCATTGAAAAGTTGGGGTTTCTCTATTAACCGCTTAAACCTATTTTCAAGAAATTCTGGTGATTTCCATAAAATACTACTACCTAAACTAATCAACTCGTCAATAGCTTCTGTAATCTTTACTGGTGTAATGGAATTTAAAAATGCTATCTCCCTTCCAACTATTTCATTAAAAATTTTATGATCATGATCATTACCATTTTCATCTACAATCTTCCTACACCATTCTTTATCTTCATTGTATTTAATTTTCAATATAGAAATTCTTTTATCTCGTGTAGCATTATCAATCTCCTGCGCAATTTTTCTTTTATTGTCCTCGTATTGGAATTTTTTATCAGTAACATCATCATCGGTTAATTGATCTGTATCGGTTACAAGCTCTGAAACTTTTTTCTTTAATGCAGTAAGCGTATCAGCAGTTTCATAATCCTCTCTTTCTACAGCTTCAGAAATTTCTGATTCCAATTTTTCTTCTAGTGTTTCGACTTCATCCTTTAATTTACTGATAGATAACCCTCGTTGTGATGGATTGAAAACCTCTGTAAATTGTTGGTCTGACATGGGTATATAAACAATAGCTTTTAAGTCTCTACTTTCAGACATCTCTAAGGTAATTTCAATTTCTGTTCCTCTTAGAATGTCTCTTTGTACTTGCATACCCGTAATTTCAATATAACCAATAGTTTGATTTGCTTCGGGAATTGCCGTATGTGGTCCTTCCAAAATATTAATAATTATTTTATCATCACTATCCTTAATTATTGTCTTGTTGAGGACATGGGAAGTTGTCCTTTTTTGAGGAAGTATAGTATTCTTCTGAAAATACATTAACAGTTTTGTTAACCCCGTATCTAAATCTGGATTAGCATCAACCTCAATACAAATATCATTTGGGAGAGGTTGCCCAGCTACATTATATTTTCCATGGGCAATTCCTATTAGCTCCGCATTTGTTTCAACAACATTATTTTGAGAATCAAGAACTATAAATCTAAAAAAATTATAGGAATTCTTTACAAGTGGGAGATCTTCTGAAATTCTTGCAGTAAGCTTTTTTCTCCCACTGTCATATCCTTTGTCCTCACGGGTAATTTGATAAAATAACCCTTCAATGTTTCCATCTATTCTACCAGCAAGAATTTCTTCATCTTCTTGAGATGTATGGGGGCAATGAAGTTTGACTTTAATGCCTGTAACTGGCTTCTTTACTTTTCCATCATCAAAATTCTTTTCTTTAGTCCCCGCATAATAAGCAGCACCAATTGCTATGGCGGTTGTAGGGTCTATATCACAATTGATGGGGATTTGCAAAATTTCTTCAACCCTTTTTCTGATATAAGGGGTATATGTTGAGCCCCCAACCATCAACGTAAATTTAATATCTGATGGTTTAAGAGAATGTTGGATAAGAATTTTCTTTATCATTTCAATAGTCTTATCAACACATTCTTTAATTAAACTTTCAAATTCAGAGCGGGTAATATCAATACTTACATCAATTTCTTCATCATTATCATCTTTAAAATCTCTTAACTCAATATCCGCTGATGTTCTATTTGAAAGTGAAATTTTGGCTTGCTCTGCTAACCATAGTAACCGAAAATAAAGAGTGTTATATTTTCCAGTTGCGCTTTTTAACTCTTCTTCAAGATTATCGAAAGCGAAATTTTTAGTTAGATAGGGAACAATTATTTTTTCAACTATTAAATTATCAAAGTCGGCGCCACCTAAAAAATTATCTCCTTCATGGTCAAGGACTTTCATTTCTCCATCTTTAATCTTTATTAATGCAACGTCAAACGTTCCACCCCCTAAGTCATATACAAGCCATTGTCCGTTCTCCAAATCACTCTCTTTGTGTTTATTAGCATATGCTAAACTTGCAGCGATTGGCTCTTGTAGTAATATAACTTGTTTTAACCCAGCTAAATAGCCAGCTTCTTTAGTAGCATTTGATTGAATTACGTCAAATGAAGCAGGAATAGTTATTACTGCTGCATCTACTTGTTCTCCTGTGTGGACAAAGCCTTTTAACTCTTTTATCACTTCTGCGGAAAGTTCCACCGGTGTTTTAGATTGTTCAATGTTCTTGACCTTAAAACTTTCTGTTGTTCCCATCTTCCTTTTGAATGTACTAAATACATTCTTTGCATCTCTTTCTAAATAAGTTCTAGCTCTGCTACCAACAATAATTTTATCGATTTTGTAATAAACAACAGAAGGCAAAGTCTCTTTACCTGTCTCTAATGGATTTTTAAATACCTCGACTTCACCTCTGACAAATTTAGAAATGGCTGAATTGGTAGTTCCTAAATCAATTCCATAATTAATCATCTTCTCCATTGTTGTTAATTTATTTTTTTGACTGAACAATTACGATAGCTTTTTGAACTACCATTTGGCTATCACCATACTTAGCATAAATAATGGGTTTAAGTACCTCAATGATTTCAAGATTATCATGAGTAGAACCTGAAATACTCGCCTCACAATCTGTTCTTGTTTCATTATAATTTTCGCCGAGTGGATTGTGATATACTAAACCATGTCCCCCTGGAAAAGCTTCCGTTTCAAAATAATTTTTTATTCTATCTATATTTCGCTGAATTGAATTTTGATCTTTTAATTTTTGCACTTTTAATTCTATTTCAAACAATTGATTTAATAGAAATAAAAATTGTTTCGGAGCTGTAACTTGTATTTTTTCCATTTTCTATTTATAAAAATCGTCAGGAGATATTGTGTTACTATTAAATCGGTTCATATTGTCAGTATCGTAAATGACATCCAATTTAAGCGAAAAACTTGGGACTTGATACCGACCATCATAGCCATAACTTATATTATAATCTAAAATTTCCTCACCTTTTTTATATAAGGCATTAGAAGTAAACTTTCCTTCACACTTCTCTTTTCCATTTTCAACTGCCCAATTTTCACCGTAAGCAATTTTTACGTAATATCTTCCTTCTGGAATATTTCTTATCCTATAAGTAGAGTTTTTATTTATATAAACATAGCGTATACATCTTTCCGTTTCAAAATCTATAAGTTTAACTGCAACGTCTGCATTACTCCCAACGGTTATCAATAAATAATTATCTAACTCATTATTATATTTAGCTTTAATTGCAGGGCACCCTGTAATATTTCCATTACTCATTAAAACAGGAGTTAGCGTAGGTTCTGTTAGAATTTGATTTTGATCTGGACTTGGTACTATCATCGAAGTATCAACTGTAACACTTGTCGAATCAACAGCAAGTGCGGGATCAGTTGAAGGAGTTGGCGTATATGTGGTAGGGTTATAACTAGTTGAGCTATTATTACATTTTCCAATATTAGAAATAATAAAAATAATAATTCCGATTCCGATTAAGATTACGCAACCAAGTCTCGAATCCTTTGAGTCATTTTTATAGGTTGTGGTCGTAAATGTCTTTGGATTTGTTCCAGATGGATTTACTGTAAAATTGGGAGTATATGCGGTCTTTGGAGAAATAAGATCGGAATAATTTTTACTGATAACATTGTAGGCATTTAATATCTTTTCTTTAACCGTTCCAGCAGTATACACTTTATTGGCTATACTTATTATTGAAAAGGCTATCCGATAATTATTATAAGGTTTATTATTTATTATTACACTTAGCAATCGCAAACTATCAGCTACTCTATTTTTTATTTCTTGGTCAGTTAAAGAATTTAAAGTTGGTAAATCAACTATTTCGGAAATAGAACTTTCAAGAGTAACAAAATTTAATGCAATGTATTTACTAGTTCCATTCTCGATTCCCCGTGTTATTATATCAATTTGATTAATCTTGCCAGCCCAAATAATAACGGGATTTGAAACTTTAGTACCCGTTCCCGGATTAATATTTTTCACATCACCTTCATAATTTCCTTTTATTGTATAATACCCTTTAGTTATTGTTTGTTTTGCTAATCCATCAGTAGAAATATTATTTGCTATTTCAATAATTCTAAAAGCAACCCGATAATTTTCATATGGTTTATTATTAAAATTCCTAGCTAGATTTCTTATGGATGATGCCAATTGATTTCTTAACCCTTGAAAATAATTTGGTAAAACATTAATTAATGGAACATGAATTTTTTTTAAACTAGTTTCGATCCGATCAGAAAATTTATCTGTTGAAAAAGTTATTTTTTCATCTTCGGTGTCCCTAACTATATCTGAAATCTCGTTATCAATATCCCGAAGAAATGTATATGTACTTTGATAACATTTGGAAATATAATTATCAGTAGTTATTGGTTTAATAGCAACAATTCGCTTTACTTTTTCCTCAAGGTTTGCTTTAAAATTCTGAGATAGAACTTTATCATACATTCTTGAAAAATATGGCGAGATGAATTCTAGAAATTCCTGAAGCTTATAAATACTTTCCGTTTGATAATTCTCAAATAGAAATAAATCTCCTTTTGTTAAAAACCGTAGTAGAGATTTTTTTTGATAGATAAAAAAATGAAAATCTTTTTCATCCTTATTGTCTAAATCATCTATTGCCCTTATGCAATCGGATTTTGTTAGAGCATGGTCATGATATACAATAGAATTCGTATCGCTTAATTCAATTTCAGTTAATAGCTTTTTTCTTGCCTTATTAACTTCTGCAGGTGAAATTATATCATTGGATATGCCTAAAAGTTCAAAAGGGTTTACATAGTGCATACAACGAGTTAAATTAGTTTTGGTTGAATCTCATAGTATTAAGCTATCTATCATTTCTACTTATAGGCGGTTCAGTTTCTTGAGCAATAACACTATCTATTTTGAAGGTTATATAATAAATGCTATCTCTTGTCTCCCATTGCGTCTTGCCCTTCATTTGCCGAGGATTTTGTTCTTCATTGCATGAAAAAAGAATTAAAGAAATAATTACAATTAATTTAAGCTTCATTAATTTTTTGCTTTCCAAGTAGCATAATAGATTCTAGTTACACATAATTAATAAATATACAAATGTTTCCTCCTAAAATATGTAATTACTACGCATATCATATAACTATATCTTGTCCCAATGTCCCATTCCTGAAACCTAGGACAAACAAGCGGGACGGGACAAATTTATTCCTTAACCTCTTCAGGTATCATAAATCATTATCCTTGGTTGATTGGCCAATTGCAGACACTTCATCGGCAAAATTGCTCATGTGTTTACTACGGCAAATCTTGTAAAGAAAATAGAAATAAGATTTATTTTTTCGGAGGAAAAATCAATATCGATATCTTGTTGAGACTAAGTCAGGACGTATTAAGGCAGTAATATCAACATTATCTTGGCTAATCTCAGTTACATTATTATATATTACGGGTTTGCCTTCCTTAAAAGTTCTCATTTGATAATAGCAAAAAGTCATTTCTGCAGTACTGTCCATTGATTCTAGAACATGTATTAAAATGTCAAATAGTTGAAGCTCGATTCTTTTTACTGAATTAACCGCAACAACAATTGTCTGTTGACTCGAATTTGCTTTGTTCTGATAAATATGACTGGTTTCAACCACCTTACCTTTTATTTTATATCTATTTCCCATTTTAAAAATTTAAGATCAAATAATTTTTATTACCGCATCCAGGCTTTGTCCCATATCCCAAACCCGGGGATATGGGACTGTGGGACAATTACTCTTTTAGCCATCTTCCAACCTTAGATTTACTCACTTTTAGGATTTCTGCTATCTCCCTATATGTTTTGCCTCCAACCTTTAGTTTAATTGCCTCGTCCCTTAATTCTTCCTCAACTTCTGGAGCATTAATTCCCAGCAGTTCGATTTCTTTTGCGTAACCTTTATGAGTGAATGTTAAGAAGCTATCTAGCTTTTCGATCTCGCAGACAAGAACATTTTCCGCATCATAAATTAATTCTGCAGACCGGCTAGGTTTAATCTGCTTTAAGTACCGTAAATCCTTGTCTTTATTTGATTGACCAATTGCAAATACACCGTCAGCAAAATTCGAAATGTGTTTACTGCCAGCAAGGTCTTGAATTGAAATTCCTGATGGATTTGTTTTTTTAGGAGTATGTGCTAAAACCAAAATTGTAATTCCAGTTTCAGCCTTTAAATCTTTGAGCATTTTCATTAAACGCATTGCTACCTCTGTATCTTCCGCAGTATTGGTGCTTAAATAAGTTATATTATCTAATATTAGTACTGAAGCGGCTGTATCTTTTATACCTTGTTTAATAAGCCCCATTAACTTTTCTTCAAATCTTTCTGATTTGTCTTTTGGAATGATAGTGGAAAAGTCAAGATTATCAATAAAAAAGTAATCAGAAAATTGATATGGTTCACCCTCACTGTTAGAACATCTTTTTTGAAATTGTTTATCTGAAAGTTCAAAGTCAAAGTATAATACTTTAAGGGCGGGGTAACCGTTATCCATCCCTAAAAATTTCTCACCCTTTGAAATAGCATTAGCAATTGAAACTGCAATTATACTTTTGCCTTTTCCAGTATCACCAAAGAAAATCACAAGCTCATTGTTTTGAAGGAATACACCAAAAAGCGGTAAAATATCAGCCTGAAATCTAGCATCCTCAATACGCTGTTTGGCTGTTCTGATTGATCCTCTGATCTCAACAGAGGTAACAGAAGGTTGTTCTAATAATGGTTGTGCAGTTGCTATTACACTGTCCTTGTCCCAAGATTTTTGTTGTCCCAAGATTAGCTGTCTAAATTCCTCAATCGTTCCACCTAACATAAAGAAGTCAGAAATATCTTTAGCCCCTTTTTCTTTTAGCCAATCAGGAAGTAAAATATAATTAAACCCTGATTGTTGAGAAAGCTTTTTCATTTGCTTTATCCCAGTATCATCCCTGTCATAAATAAATACTTTTTTGAATTCTCCATAACCCTGAGCTGCTGCATCCCACCAATTTTTATAAGCTACATGAGGTATGGAAGCGCTTTCACTGTTAAAGCAGCAGGCATTAAACCCTCTCGATTCAAGTGTTAAAACATCTTTCTCACCTCCAACTATGAGTAAAGGGAAATCCGCATCTTCGCTGAATGTTGGGCAATCGCTGCCAAAATAATATTCTTGGGTTTTCTTGCCTACAAACCGAAATTTTTTTGGTTTAGGGCAGTAAATTTTTGCGAATCCATGGAATTTGTATGCAAGCCAAACTTCGCCATCCGGTCTACTTTTGAAATCAGTAGTTTCATATCCCCCATTATCGTACACACACTCGTACGAATTAATAAAGCAACTATTGTTGTTTTTTAAAGCTTCTACGGTGATACCATATGTGTTTAAAAATTGTTGCGCTAAAGGGTTAAGATTATTGTAATCGCTTTCCTCGAAAGTCAGGCGTATTAATTTTTGAGTATCATTTTCCTCTTTATAATCTTCATAAACGAAATTTGAATCCCTTCCTAATAGCTTGTTCCAATTGAGATTAAAGTCATAGCTTTTACTCATCTCAATAATTTCTGAATAGGGTTCATAGTTATCAATTTTTAAATCAATCCACATCTTTTCTATAATTTCTTGAAAATTTTCTTGGGTGCTTAATCCATATACTAAAGCTGCAAAATCAAATACATCACCTGTGAATGAAGAATCACCAAAATCTTTAAAATACCAAGTGTTATTTGATTGATTTCTAGAAACACTAAAACTAGGTTTTCTGTCCCTGCGAAAAGGACTTCTAACATTCTTGCACCTATTTTCATTAATCTTTTGAAGTCCTTTTATTTTTAATTGATAAAATATTAAGCCATTGCAAGTAAATTTTGATATGAGTTCCCTTGAAGGTTTTATTTTTATTAGTTTCTCTAACATGATTTATTATTTTTTGTGAAAAAGGAGGAAGATCAGCGATCTTCCTCCTCTAATTTTATTTATGTCTTTCTGAATTTTTATTTTCTAGATACTTATGAATGTCGCTTTCTAAGTATCTATAACTGCCACCAACAATCTTTGCTTTTAATATTCCCTGTTTTGTCAGGAGAGAAATTGTGGGATAGCTTAAGCGAAGTATATCCTTAAGCTCTTTGCGTGTTAGGAGCTTGCTGTTGCTGTTTGTCGGTGGAGAATTAGTGAGTAGCGAGATAACTTTTGGGAGCTCCGCCTGAATAACCTTTTGAACACATTGTTCAATAATTTGCAGGAGTTCAGATTCTGTGTATTCAGTTACGAGAGAAAACTTTTTCATTACAAACCGTGTTATAATTATTCTCAGCCAATATTGGTGAGATCACGATTTTTGAATGAAAAAGTGGATGGAGACTTTTTACTCTACGATATTTATTAGAAACAGCAATTACCATCATAAATGTTTGATACTGTAAATTTTTGCTGAAATTTTAGAATTATCCAAATTATTGTATGAATAACCTTAAATCATTTAATCTAGATGCATTTAAGTAGTTGAACTTATATTAAAAGGTTAAAGTTTCTGGATCATTATTTTCAATGTCTTTCAAAACTATACAGTTTAGGTGTTTAATACTTTCAAAAGTTTCTTCCACATTTTTAATAAGCCGAACAAGCAACAAAATATTTGTATCTGAGCTATCTTTTTGTATTTCTCTGCATAATAGGGAGTTGATAAAATGTGAAATAGATACAATCTCGTTCACAGTACTTAGGAATAGGTGTAAATATTTGATATATCTTTAGCTTTTCTCTTTATTGAAAGAAACTATGATCCGCTAATGCCTTAGCATTTTGCTGTTGATTTATCCTCACATATCCCTGAAAAACCTTTAATGATTTATGCGCACTCATTAACATAATAGCTGAAGTTGGAATTCCCGCTAAAATACTATTACTTATCATTGATCTTCTTCCTGTATGACATGTAAGAAGTTGATACTTTTCATAAACTACACTTCGTTTTACACCCCCTATAAATTTAGTGATCGTGATTGGTTCTGTTAAGCCAGCAAGACGACCAACATCCTTTAATAGAGAATTAAATATTTGATTACACGGTGCCTTAGGAAGGTTGTAATTGTATTTCTCAAAAATAAGCCTGATCTGAGGTGCAATAGGAATGATTACCTCTTCCCCTGTTTTCTTAGTGATTAGTTCGATCGTATTTTCTTTTATGTGTTCCCTCCTAATATCAACAAAATCGGAAAATCTGAGAGAAGTAAAACAGCTTATCAAAAAATAGTCCCGTACTATATTTATTGTTTTTTCATTCCCGAGGTCAACGTCAATTAGTTTTTGTATCTCATCTTTAGTCAGAAATATCTTTTGTACATCTTCGCCAGGTTTTCCAAAGCTTTTACTCTTAAAAGCCATGTTTGTATTTAACCCACGTTCCGTAGCTTCATTTAAAAAAACCTTCGTGTTTTTTATATGTTTGCCTTCTGTATTTTTTGCAACACCTAAGGTTTGAAGGTATTTTATAAAACCGGTTCTCCATTCTAAATTAATATCGTCAAAATCAAATTCTTTTCCAACTAATAATGAATAGTTTTTTAAATGCTTCAAGGTTGCTTGGTAAGTAAAAACTGTACCCGTAGACTTTAATGCGCTGCATTCCTTTATATAGTTTTCAATGAATTTGAAAAAAGTAAGCTTAATTTGGGTTGCCTCAACTGGCTTATTTTTCAAGTTCAAATTCTCTAGCATTTTTTCCATTAGCCATTTTGCCTCTGGAATTACACCATCAATCATGGAGTTGCGGAAGATGCTTTTAAATTCAGTTGCCATCTTATCTAACCAAACATTTATTTCTCCATTGGCTAAGTTCTTTCTGGTAACTTTTGCTCGTTGAGTAGTGAAGTCCCATTCATTAGGATGAATTTTATCGCCAGTAGTCATAAATACACGTTGGCCTTCATACTTAGCCTGTAAACAAATTAATGTCGGTTCTGTTGCCTTTATATTTTTAAGATAAAACCTGGGTTCTGGAATCATATTTATTTTTTAAAGTTGGATTTAAATATATATTTGTTATAATTAATTATTAATCAATATAATAGGTTGTCCTACGGGTCGACCTGCATACTAGTCGGTATTTAAGAATTTTTTACTTTTTTCGTCAAAAAAATTTGAAAATTTTTCGTTTTCACATAGGGATTTGTAAAAACTTGTAAAAGCCTATAAAAATTTAGAAAGAAAGAATCAGTCCTGGTGGGCCCACAGTTATTTAAAGGTTTGTGCAAACCGCACGAACCTTTTTTATTTTACGTACATCTATATCAGGTACAATTATTGAATCATACCTTAAAAAAAAATTATGAAACTCAAACATTTAATATTTGCAGCTATAGGTTTTATATATAGTCACGCTTTTGCACAGGATGCAAAAGATCAAAAAGTGATTTCAGATAGTAAACTTGCTATCACAGAATTTACCCAGACAGATCCTTTAATGAAAAGTTTATTTGATAATGCCTATGGGTATGTTGTTTTCCCCAATATTGGTAAAGGAGGTTTAGGCGTTGGCGCTGCTACAGGTAATGGAGTAGTTTACGAAAAAAATGAAATAGCAGGTATGGCAAATATGAAACAGGTTACGGTCGGTTTTCAGGCAGGTGGCCAGGCCTACAGGGAAGTCATCTTTTTTGAAACGGAAGAAGATCTGAATAGGTTTAAAGAAAACAAGATAGAATTTTCGGGGCAGGCATCTGCAGTTGCTGTAACCAAGGGTGCATCTGCAAACGTAAAATATAAGGATGGAGTTCTGATATTTACCCAGGCAAAAGGTGGTTTAATGTACGAGGCATCTATAGGTGGACAAAAATTTAAATTCAGAGATTTGTGATCTTACGGTTCATTATTTTAACCGTTTTTTATTTCCAATAATTCTTTATTTACTTTTATTGTACAGCACTTGCGTTGTTGGCAGGATATTTATTATCAATTACCAAATAATTATTAATGAAACCGATTCTTACTTTTTTTATAGTTTGTTTATTTTCCTTCTCTACCCCTGCCACAGCACAGAACAGATCTGACAGTAGCAGATATAAAACAGTTGCAGCAGGGCCCGAATATCAACGCTCGTCATTTTACCAATGGCTATGGGGCAAAAACTATAGAAGAGAGTGGACAACCCCGGTAACTTTCCCTATTACCAGGCTGGATACATTAAGAGGCGGCATAGTAAAATTTAAAAAAGGTGGGGGGCATCAATCCAAGTCATTGCATCTGAAAAGTAAACAGGATAAGGAATATGCCTTACGTACCGTGAACAAATCTCTTAAAGTTCTTATCCCGGAAATTTTCTATGGAACTTTTGTAGAGCATATTGCTAACGATGAAATTTCAATGTCGCACCCTTATGGTGCTTTGGGTGTTCCTGTAATGGCAGAAGCTGCCGGTATTCCCCGCTCATATCCTCAATTTATGTGGGTACCAAAACAACCATTATTTGATACATTGAACGAAGAGTATGGTGACAGGCTTTATCTTTTTGAGCAAAGAGCAGCCGGCGATTGGAGCGATGCTAAAAACTTTTTAAATTTTAAAGACTTTGATGGTTCTGATAAATTACTAGAGAAACTCTTCAACGATAATGATAACCAGGTTGACCAGGTTGCATTTATAAGAGCACGATTATTTGATATGGTTATCGGTGATTGGGATAGACATTGGGATCAATGGAAGTGGGGTAAAGTAGAAAAGGGAGACCAGAATATTTATGTGCCCATTCCAACTGACAGGGATCAGGCATTTTCTACCACAAGTGGCGTACTGCTTAAAAAAGCAATTGCAGCCAGTGGAATGAAATACCTGCAGCCATTTGATTATACCATTAAAAATGTTACCGTTGTTGAAAGAAGATTTCTTGACAGGTTCCTTACCAACCATGCTACTTTAGAACAATGGCAAACACAGGCCAAAAGCCTGCAACAGGCGCTTACTGATAATGTGATCGAAGCTTCTATCAGGCAAATGCCGGCGGAAATTTTTGCCATTTCAGGAAATGAGATCATCGCAAAGCTTAAATCACGACGTGATCATTTATCAGAATATGCAACTGAATATTATACCTTCTTAGCCAAAGAAGTTGAAATTGTGGGCAGCAAAAAAAATGAAGTGTTTCAAATAGATCGCAGGGATAATGAGACCAGTATCAATCTGTATAAAATAAATAAAGAAGGACAAACAAAAGCAGCTCCTTTTTATTCCCGGACTTTTAAAAATGACGAGACAAAAGAGATCCGTTTATATGGGTTATCCGGCAATGATATTTACAACATAACCGGCACTGCAAATTCGGGAATCAATATTCGCATTATAGGCGGAGATGAGAAGGATTCAATTAATAATAGTTCGAATGTAAAAGTGCAAGTGTATGATGATGGAAAAAATAATTTCACAGGCAAAACAAGATTGCATCTTTCTGATAGCACGGATCATACATTTAATTATGATACCTACCGCTACGATAAAAAAGGCATTGGCCCCCTGATTGGTTACAGTAATGAAGATCCTTTTTTTGTTGGGTTAGGATATAATGCTATCCATCATAAATGGAGAAAATTTCCATTTGCTTCTAAACAAAGCCTTGGCGTAAAGTATTCAATATCTCAAAAAGCTTTTAGCTTTTTTTATAAGGGAATTTTTACTGAAGTTATCGGCAAATGGGACCTTCTGTTAAATGCTGATTACGATCTGATACGCTGGTTGAACTTTTATGGAGTTGGAAATAAAACAACAACTATAGAAAAAGACATTCCGTATAACAGGTCCCAGTCAAAACAAATTACCGGCAACTTAGGTCTGCAGCGAAAATTCGGAAAAAGCACGATTGACCTTACCGGCTTTTTTCAGAGCGTACAGATAATTAAGGATACAGGAAGGTTTATAATAAAAAATATTGCGCCTTCGCAACCTGGTATTTTTAAAAGAAATAATTACGCAGGTGCAGGAATTAATTACAAGTTTGCTGTTTTAAATGATTCCATTGTTCCAACATCCGGATTTTTCTTTACAGCAAATGCAACGCATTTTCAAAATCTTAAACAAAGCGAATCTTTTCAACGATATACAGGAATAGCACAGGCATACATTCCTCTTTTTTCAAAATTCTCAATTGCAATACGAGCTGCAGGTGGTACTGTTACAGGAAATCCCATGTTCTATCACTTACCGCACATAGGTGGGGCTGATGATCTTCGTGGTTACAGAAGAGAAAGATTTTGGGGTAAAACGGCTTTTTCAAACAGCAATGAGTTAAGGTTTATTACTAACTTCAGAAGCTATGCTATGAACGGAAAAATAGGACTGTCTGTTTTTTATGATCAGGGAAGAGTTTGGCAAACGGGTGAAACATCTGATACATGGCACACAGATTATGGAGCAGGTTTATTATTAGCCCCTTTCAACGCCTTGTTGGCAAATGTTGCCTATGGTATTTCTAAAGAGAAAAAAATGATCCAGGTACGTATCATTAAATCCTTCTAAGTTTTCATGCAAAATATAAAGGCTATCATTTTTGATTTTGGAGGGGTTATTCTTGATATAGATTTTAATAAAACCTGTATAGCTTTTAGCAAAATAGGCATAGATAATTTTGATGAAATGTACTCGTTAAAAAGTGCCGATCCTTTTTTCGAGGACCTGGAAAAAGGAAAATTTAATGAGCAGCAATTTTTTACAGAATTTAAAAAGAGGCACATTTCATTATCTGACGATCAGATAAGAGACGCATTGAATGCCCTCTTATTACGCTATCGAAAAGAGGCATTACAAACTCTTAAAAAAATAAGGCACAAGTACCAGCTGTTTTTGCTAAGCAATACAAACATCATCCATCTGCAGGCATTTACTAAAATATATAAAGAACAAATTGGTAAAGGATCATTAGAGGATTACTTTGATAAAATGTATTTCTCTCATGAAATTGGTTACAGGAAGCCGGCTAAAGAAGCTTATGAAATAGTATTAAAAGAAAATGATCTATCTCCTTCAGGCACTTTATTTATTGATGATTCACTAAAAAATATTGAAGGTGCGCAGGCTTTAGGTTTACAAACCATTTATCTAAAAGAAGGAATGAGAATAGAAGACTTAGGATTATAGTAACCGATGCTCACAACTCACCACTGACAACACACTATTTTATCTCTTCGTAATCGATATAATCTTCCTTTTTTGCTGTCTCTTGTTTTGCTTTAGGAGGTTGTTGGTTTTGCTGTTGATTATTCCGATAGCTATCGGAATTCATTTGTTCCTGCATTTTAGCATTCATTTCCCCAAATTGTCTTTTAACCTGTTTGGTAGTCCGGTAAATAGGAATAATGAAATCAAATATCAGCTTGTATAAAATGTAAAGAAGGAATAACTCCCCTGCTAAGCGTAAAATATTCATAGTGTAAAAATATCGCTTTAATTAATGTGCAATATTTCCCGCTGTATATTTAACTATAATTTGCTCCTGCTAAATAAGAGAATAATTTGGAACGTACATACTATTTAACCTATATTTGCAGCGGAAAAAGAATCAGTGCAAGGGAACGGAATCGTTCCCTTATTCTTTTCTCAAAACTGTAGAAAAAGGGAATGAATCCGGATAAACAGAAAATCATTGAAGATTTTGTAAATGCGCAGCTAAAAGGCAGCGAAGATGTTTTTTTGGTAGAGGTAAAAGTTCTTCCGGGTAATAATATCAAAGTGTTTTTAGATGCGGATAACGGGATAACGATAGATAAGTGCATCAAGATAAACAGGGCATTGTATAACCAGATCGAAGAATCAGATGTTTTCCCCAATGGTGATTTTTCACTGGAAGTTTCTTCCCCCGGTGTGGATGAACCATTAAAACTTCATCGTCAATACAAAAAAAATATTGGCAGAACCATAGAGGTTGCAATGGAAGATGGAACAAAAAAAGAAGGTAAGTTAACCGGTGTAAATGATGAAGAAATAATCATTGAAGAGCGTACCGGGCAGGGTAAAAAAGCAGTTAGTAAAACAACAAATATTTTATTTAATCAGGTTAAGCATACAAAAGTGCTGGTAACCTTTTAAACATCCATATTGTATGGCAAGTATTAATTTAATCGATTCCTTCCAGGAATTTAAAGACGCTGAAAACATTGACAGGCCCACACTCATGAAGGTGATGGAAGATGTTTTTAAAACACTTATCCGAAAAAAATACGGATCGGATGAGAATTTTGATGTTATCGTAAACGATCAGAAAGGTGACCTTGAGATATTCAGGAGAAGGACGATAGTAGACGATGATGATCTGTATAACACACTTACTGAAATTGAATATAAAGATGCTATTAAGATAGAGCCGGATTACCAGGTTGGCGAAGAATTGTATGAAGAAGTTGACATACAGAAAGAGTTTGGAAGACGTGCAATATTAGCAGGTAAGCAAACGCTTGCAAGCCGTATCAACGATCTTAAAAAGAATATCTTAATTAAAAAATATGAAGACCGTGTTGGTGATATCGTGAGCGGAGAAGTTTACCAGGTTTGGAAAAAAGAGATCTTATTGCTGGATGAAGAAGGCAATGAAATGATACTTCCAAAATCTGAGCAAATACCTTCTGATTATTTTAAAAAGGGTGAAAGCATCCGTGCTGTTGTTAAGAAAGTAGAATTAAAAAATAGCCAGGCAGTGATCATTGTATCCAGAACAGATACTTCTTTCCTCGCCAAATTATTGGAAATTGAAGTGCCTGAAATCTTTGATGGCCTGATAGTAATAAGAAAGATCGTAAGGGATCCGGGAGAAAGAGCCAAAGTTGCGGTTGAAAGTTTTGATGACAGGATAGACCCTGTAGGAGCTTGTGTGGGTATGAAAGGAAGTCGTATTCACGGTATCGTTCGGGAATTGAAAAATGAAAATATCGACGTCATCAACTGGACAAATAATCAACAGTTATTAGTACAGCGTTCTTTAACGCCTGCCAAGATCACCAGCATGGAGATTGATAACGAAACAAAGCATGCCAATGTTTATCTAAAGCCCGACCAGGTTTCACTTGCCATTGGCCGCCGCGGCGTTAATATAAAACTAGCTTGTGAGCTAACGGGATTAGAGATAGATGTATTCCGTGATAATGAAGGTGAAGCAGAAGAGTTTGATATCGACCTGGATGAATTTACAGATGAGATAGAACCATGGATAATTGATGAATTAAAAAGAGTAGGTTGCGATACGGCAAGAAGCGTTATCGACCTTACTGATGAAGAGTTAGAGCGCAGAACGGATCTTGAAAAAGAAACAATTGCCGAGGTGAAAAGAGTATTAAATGAAGAATTTAAAAAAGAATAATACGCTGTTGGGTTACTTAATAGCGAATAATAATATTTAGGACTAAAGAATAAGAATGTCAGAAGCAAATACACCACGGTTAATGGCGGCAGCCAAGGAGTTTAATATAGGTAAGGATACCTTGATAGACTTCCTTGTGTCAAAAGGTTTTAATGGGGATGATCTTAAACCTACTTCCAAAATTACGGAAGACATGTACCGTGTTTTGCAAACTGAATTTCAGCAGGATAAAGCTGCAAAACAAAAGGCCGAACTTGTCGATCTTCCGAAGAATGCTACAGCGGATGCAAAACGCAAAAGAGATGAAGAAGATCTTTCAATAAAGAAAAAGGAGGCTGCAAAAATAAAAGAGACTCCTCCGCCTCCGGCAGAAGAGATCAAAGAAGATAAAAAAGAAACCCCTCAGCCTGAGCCGCCGGCGCCATCTCCTGAAATAACAAAAATTGATGTTCCCGAAATAGAACAGCCAAAGGTTATCGATAAGATTGACCTTAGTGCAATTGATTCATCTACCAAGCCAAAGAAAAAAGCCAGGGAAGAAAAGAAAGTAGAGCCGGCAGAACAGCCAAAAGAGGAAGCTAAAAAAACAAAGAAAAAAACAGATGTTGAACCTATAGAGGAAGTAACGAAACCTGAACCGGAAAAAGAAGAAGCGCCTGTAATCGAAAATATTAAAGCTGAAAAACTGGAAGGTCCTAAGATCATGGGTAAAATTGATTTACCTGTGGAGACTGAGTCAAGGCCAATGGATGAAAAGCGAAAACGCAAACGTATCCCGGTTGATCAGAAAAAAGTAGGCAATGCCCCTTCTAATTTTCAGCGTGGTCCTGGACAAGGCCAGGGCCAGGGTCAAAGACCACCAAGCCCCTACCAGGGTAATCGTCCGCAAGGCGGCGGTGGTGGAAGGTTTAACCGCAATGCTCCTGCAGTTGCCCGCCGTGAGGATAAAGAAATAGATCAAAAAGAAATTCAGGATAAGATCAGGGAAACACAAGCCAAACTTGCAGGAGCAGGCGGACGTGGAAAGAGCCTGAAAGCAAAATACCGTAAAGCCAAAAGAGACGAAGCTGCAGAATTACAAGGTGATGAAACAGCAGCAGATAATAAATTACAGGTTACTGAATTTATTTCGGTAAGTGAGTTTGCCAACCTGATGGATGTAAGCTTTGCTGATGTCATCAGTAAATGTATGAGCCTTGGAATAATGGTTTCTATTAACCAGCGTTTGGAGGCTGATGTTATTGAACTGGTGGCCAGTGAATTTGGTTATGAAGTAGAATTTATCGGTGTGGATGATGAAGCAGAGTTGGATGAAGAAGACGAAGACGATAGTCCTGAAGATCTTGTCCCCCGTCCTCCTATCGTAACCATAATGGGTCACGTAGATCATGGTAAAACATCATTGCTTGATTATATCCGTCATGCAAATGTTATAGCAGGCGAAGCTGGTGGTATCACCCAGCATATAGGTGCATACGAAGTAATGTTGAAAGACGGAAGAGCAATTACATTTTTAGATACGCCGGGTCACGAAGCATTTACTGCCATGCGTGCCCGTGGTGCCAAGGTAACAGATATTGCTGTGATAGTTATTGCTGCTGATGATGCAGTGATGCCGCAAACAAAAGAAGCTATATCACATGCCCAGGCAGCAAATGTGCCGATGATATTTGCCTTTAATAAGATCGATAAGGACGGGGCTAATCCCGAAAAAATAAAAGAACAATTATCAGGCATGAACATCCTGGTAGAAAGCTGGGGTGGTAAATACCAAAGCCAGGAGATAAGCGCCAAGAGTGGTTTGCATGTTGATGAACTGCTTGATAAAATATTACTGGAAGCTGAATTACAGGAGCTTAAAGCCAATCCTAATAAAGGCGCCAGCGGAACTGTAATTGAAGCTTCATTGGATAAAGGACGTGGATATGTAGCAACTATCCTTGTACAAAACGGAACATTAAAACAAGGTGATCTTTTAGTTTCCGGCCAGCATTATGGAAGAGTGAAGGCAATGTTCAATGAGCGTAACCAGAGAAGTGAAGAAGCGCCTCCGGCAACACCTGTTCTAATTTTAGGATTGAATGGGGCTCCGCAGGCAGGTGAAACTTTTAAAGTATATGAAGATGAAAGTGAGGCAAAGGAAACGGCAAACAGGAGAGCACAAATTTTGCGTGAGCAGGGTATAAGAGCCAAGAAACATATTACGCTGGATGAGATCGGAAGAAGGCTTGCATTGGGCAACTTTAAACAACTTAACCTTCTTATCCGTGCCGACGTGGATGGATCAGTGGAAGCATTAAGTGATTCATTACAAAAATTAAGTACAGAAGAAATTGCTGTTGCAGTTGTACATAAAGGTGTTGGACAAATAACAGAAAGTGACGTATTGCTTGCAACAGCTTCTGATGCAGTTATCATTGGTTTTAATGTTCGTCCGGCATTATCAGCTTCCAAACTTGCAGAGCACGAAGGGGTGGAGATAAAAACTTACTCAATTATCTACGATGCAATTGATGAAGTGAAGAGTGCGATGGAAGGTATGCTGGAACCAAAGATCCAGGAGAAAGTATTGGGTGTTGCAGAGATAAAAGAGACGTACAAATTTGATAAGGCTACCGTAGCAGGTTGTATGGTGCTGGATGGTAAGGTTGCACGAAACAATCGCATACGTTTGGTAAGAGAAGGTATCATTGTCCATACCGGTGAACTGGGTAGTTTGAAAAGATTTAAGGATGATGTGAAAGAGGTTACTACCAATATGGAATGTGGTATGATAATAAAGAACTACAATGATATTAAGCCGGGTGATATGATAGAAGCATTTGAGGAAGTGGAAGTGAAGAGGACCTTATAAGTTCAGACTAATAATTTGTTAATTTAAAATATAAAACAGCTATTCAAACGATAGCTGTTTATTTTTGGCATTATGAAGAAATTCTATTTAACTGCATTGTTTTCCCTTGTTTTTGCTGGTCTTTTTGCACAAAAAAAAGTGCTTGCTGATAAAATTATTGCAACTGTAGGTGATAAGGTTGTTCTTAAAAGCGAGATAGAGAACAGTATTATAGATATGCAGCGACAGAATATTGAGATCCCCAATAATGCTAACTGTCTTTTATTGGAGCAGGCCTTGGGGATTAAAGCACTCGTGCTACAGGCAGAAAAGGATTCCCTTCCTATATCGGATGAGGAAGTTGATGCAGATATCGATAACAGGATACGCTATTACATTAATCAATATGGATCAAAAGATATACTGGAGCAAATAGCCGGTAAAACGGTTTACCAGCTTAAGGAAGATATGAAGCAGAACATCCGTGAGCAAAAGTTAGCGCAAAGCATGCGTAATAAAATTGTTGATGATGTAAAGATCACTCCTTCTGAGGTAAAGAGTTATTTCGAAACCATACCCAAGGACAGCTTACCTTATTATGAATCTGAAGTGGAAGTGGGACAAATAATTGTCTACCCCAAAGCCAGTCGTGAGTTGGAAACATATGCCATAGACCAGTTAAAAGAATATAAGCAACAGGTGGAAAGCGGTTCTAAAAAATTTGAAACACTTGCATCACTCTATACAGATGATCCGGGAAGTAAAGAAACAGGTGGCAAATATGATATCAACAAAAATGAGAAGCAATGGGATCCTGTATTCCTTGGAAAAGCTTTTAGTTTAAAAGAAGGACAGATATCAAGCGTTTTTAAAACCAAGTTTGGTTATCACATAATACAGATGGTTAGTCGTGCCGGCGATGATGCAGTAATAAGGCACATCTTAAAAATTCCGCAGGTCTCTTCAATAGAAGTGAACGATGCCAAACAAAAACTTGATTCTGTAAGATCAAAACTTATTGCAGGTACATTAAAGTTTGGTGAAGCAGTATCCAAATACAGTGATGATGAGGCAAGCAAATTTACAGGCGGCAGGTTGCAGGGTCGTGACGGAGGAACCTTTCCAGCACAGTGGGATCCGAAGCTTGGAATTCACGTGACTTGAAGTCGCGGC
>JADMIO011403819.1_pt1 | contig 106355 bp, 87 predicted proteins | sample 8958161 | NCBI WGS metagenome assembly JADMIO01 (sample SAMN16585339, study PRJNA669376) | soil metagenome | isolation source: Crop rotation soil | place: USA: Cullars Rotation, Alabama | collected 2011
CGCGACAACTTGTCCACGTGGAATTCTAAGCTTAGGATCCCAATGTGCTGGAAAGACCTTTACCGTTCTTAATGGCAAAGCCAGCTCCAGCCAGAGCTTTGTCTTCACGGTTCGGCCTGTGAACTTTGTTCCCACTCTCTCGGTCCTTGCCAATCAGTCCACCCCTGAGGGCACCCCTTTGACTCTGTCCTTTACGATTGGGGATCGGGAAACCTCCGCTGACCAACTCACTCTGGGGGCCAGTTCCTCTAATCCCTCTCTCTTGCCGGTGGCTAACATTCATTTTGCTGGTTCTGGCGCCAATCGCACCGCCACTTTGACCCCGGCTCCAGGCCAGTCCGGGTTAACCACTGTCATCTTTACGGTCAGTGATGGAACCAGCTCCAAAAGCCAAGGCTTTATTCTCACCGTCAATGCGCTCAATCACTCCCCTGTCCCTGGCCAGAACACCTTTACGGCCACTCCCAACACCCCCTTGACCATCAAGAAGAGTGATATCCTGGCAGCTGCTTCCGATCCCGATCAGGGCGATTGGCTTTTCATTGCCGGAGTCAGTCCCAAGAGCCTCCAGGGAGCCAGCCTTTCCCACACCAAGGGCTTGATCACTTACACTCCAGTCCAGGACAACTCCCAACCCGACCAGTTCACCTACACCTTGTCCGATGGCTCTGGGGCTCAAACCACCGGCACGGTCTTTATTCAGTTTGATCTAAACCCCGCTCAGGAAACTAATCTCACCCTCAACTTGCCTCCGGGCTATTCAATGATTGCCTACCCGCTCAAGCAGGGAAGCAACACGGTCGGGGAACTCTTTGGCAATGAGCTGCCGGAGGGCTCAACTCTCTTCAAGTTTGATAACCAAACCAAGGACTTTGCCATCAATACCTTTGAGTTTGGGGCTTGGAACAATCCTTCCCAGACCTTTAAGCCCGGTGAGGGAGCCTTCTTCCTTAATCCCACTCAGAGTCCCTTGGCCTTAAATCTCCATGGCACCATCGACACCTCCCCCGCTTCTCAACTGACCGAGCCCGGTCTTTACATCATCAGCGCTCTCCAGCCTCGCTCAGGCAAGATCAGCGAAGTCCTTAATCAGAACTTCAACGACGGTGATATGGTCTTTCAGTACAATAGTCTGAACAACGAGTACTCAACTCATCTTAGGGAAGTGGGAGGGTGGGGTAATGAGCCGATCCTGGGTATAGCCGAGGCTGTATTCCTTAACGTAGCGCCTTAACATACCTGTACCCCGACGCCGCGGAGCAAGCTTCCCGTCACCAAGACCCAGGCTTAAGCAAGTGGGTGAACCGAGTCATCCTCCCGGTCCGAATCGCTGCGGGCAGGCATTCGGACGATGGTATTTCCAAATCCGTCGCGTTCGCCGCCAACAGTGTCCTTGAGGCGGGCATCCCACTGATGGAGGCCTTTTACCCAAGCCTCAGCGGCGAGATCGCACAATTGTTCGAAAACACCATGCGCCATGTTGGAGGGTTCCACAAAAAACTCGAGAACCGCATTATCCGCCAAAGAAATACGATGCTGAAGGAGTCCGGAAGCCGAGGACCGAGTCGAGGTAGGGAATGAAAGGGGCTCCTGATCATCCTGGCAGAGGATCGCTTGGCGGAAGCCTAGCTTTTTACAAAGGAATTGGAAGTTTTCCCAAAGAGCTGGCAAAGAATCGCAACGAGCCGCCTCCAACTGAAACCATTTGGAAAGCACAAGGGTGTAACGAATTTGCTCCCGAATATGCTTTGGATTTTCGAGATAGCTCCGAATCGAGAACCAACTCGTGGCGTAACCACGCCACCAAACACTGACGAGGAGTCCGAAAACGACCAGGCCGAAGACAAGGCCAAACGTCCGACCCGCGAGAGCAACCGATGCTAACCCCAACAGTGAGAAAAGGAGCGTGAGTCCGTAAAGTGTTAGGACCGCCCTCCGGCGTGAAAAACCAGATTTGATCAGCAAATGGTGAAAATGATTTTGATCGGGGCGAAAAATGGGCAGGCCCTTGGCCCATCGCCTGACAATCGCCCAAGTTGTATCGGCAATCGGGACCGCGAGAGCAATTACGGGCACAACCAATGCTGCGACAACGGTCCCCTTCTGGGAGTTGACGAGGGACAATAATCCAATCAAAAACCCAATGAGATAAGCACCCCCATCGCCCATGTAGATCTTCGCGGGAGGAAAATTATGCCAAAGAAAACCAAGCAGGGCCCCTGCCATGCCGGAGGCAACCAATGAAGGGAAATCGCTCGCCGCGTTCAGCCCCACGAAGCTCAATAGACACATGAGCATCAGGCCCACTCCGGCGGCTAGTCCATCTATACCATCAATAAGATTGATCAGGTTCGTCATGCCCACCAGCCACAGCACAGTGACGGGCCCGCTCAGAAAGCTGAGCTGGTATTCAGTGGTACCGAAAGGTACCCGAATAACTTCGATGCCCGTTCCCAACAGAAAAACACAGGTGGCGATTCCGATTTGCCACAACAGCTTTAATCGCGGACGGATTGGACTTAAGTCATCCGAGAAGCCAACTGCGAACATCGAGAGGCCTCCGAGCAGGATTACCCAGTGGGTTTGATGAGGCATCGGGCCGTTCCAGAAGAACAGCATTGAGGTTACGGAGACAGCTAGAAACGCACCGGCCAGCCCGACACCGCCAAACCGGCCAATGCCGCCCTTGGGGTTTTGATGGGTTTCGCCGCGCGACGACGAAACATTTCGCAACGCTGTAGCGTCGATAATGCATCGGACAAGCCACCAGGAAACAAAAGCTCCCCAGAAAGCGCATAATAATGTTTGAGACACCTGCATTTGACTTAACCAAGCTGGCTGCCCATGACATCAGGTTCCGTCCGGTGTTGATCTCGTCCTTGAGTTAGCGAGCCTGAATGAACGCTGGCAGCTTGGCAAGGCTTTTCCTTAGCCCACAGGCAAAGGAAACGGGCTGGTGGGTAATCGGAGATTGAACTTCCCAGGACCAACAAAACGGAGCCAAATAGAGCGATGCCAGAATTCATCAGGGTTGAGTGTCGATAAGTTCTTCTATGTGCTCAGGCTCACCTTCCAAAGCTGGAGGTAGCGTCGCAGCGAGACCAAGCAACACGCGCAAAAATCGCTCCGCGAGATCTTTCCGATCGAATTGCCGCTCAACAAACCGGCGACCGCGCTGTCCCATAGCGCGAAGTAGCTCGGGCTGATTCGACATCAGTTCGATTGCCCGAGTAATCTCCTCGACATTCTCAGGTGACGCGAAAACACCGCTGCCGGCTTCCTCAATCACGCGCCTACACTCGCCATCCACAGTGCAAAGAATCGGACGGCTCATTCCCATGATCTCGAATATCTTGGAAGGAAGCACTGTTCGAAAGAGCGGCTTGTTTCGAAGCGTAACCAAGCATAGATCACTAGCAGCATAATACCCCATAACCCGTTCCCGCGAAACGCCGTGAACCAGCAGCACATTATCCAACTTTAGCCGAGCGATCGAGGCAGCAACATTGTCCTTCTCCGCACCATCTCCGACAATCAGGAACAAGAATTTTGGATTGCCTCGGAGCCTGGCTGCCACTTCCACGATCGTTTCCAAACCATGCGCGAGTCCAACGGTGCCAATGTAGGAGACTATGAATTTTCCTGCGGTTCTATGAGCTCTTATGTCGGGCGCTATAGGGGCGCTGGGATCGAAAACACCCAAATCAACCCCATTCTTGACAACTACGATCTTGCGCGGGGGAACACCGCGTGAGACCAGATTTTCTTTAAATGAATCGGTGACCACCACCACTCTTGCGGCACTGCGGTAAAGGAACAATTCAACTTTCTCCAGCAATCGAGTAAGGAGCCCAAACTTCATGGCTCCGACCGTGACGATGGATTCCGGCCACAGGTCGCGAAGCTCAAAGACGAAGGGAATTCTCCGGAAAGCCCCCGCCAGATAGCCGGCTACCGCGCAGAAAAACTGGGGCGAAGTGGCAACAACGACATCCGGCGTCTTCACCCAAATCGTAGCCGCGAAAGCTGCAACCATGAAGAAAAGGTAATTGATGGTGCGTCCCAAAAAACCTTTGTTTGGAGCAAGGAAAGTCCTAACCCGCCAGATATCGACCCCATTTTTGCTTTCCTTGGTCAGCCACTGATTCTTATAGCCTGGGAAGAGAACTCCATTGGGATGGTTTGGATGGTTTGTAATTACTGTGACACGTGTTCCTTCCCGCTTAACCCATTGCGTGGCATGTTCCCAAGTCCGGTTCGCCGGTGCGTTTCCTTCCGGGGGGAAGTAATGAGTGAGAAAGAGAATATGCATCAAAGGATCTTGGGCCGTCCGACCACCAGTTTGATCAGTCACATCCCGTGTTCAGACATCACCATGGCGGCACAGTGTAACTTCCAATCGGTTGAGCGAGTCACGAAGAACTGGAGCGGTCACCACCCCTAGCTCAACTTCGTGAGCTCCAGGGTGGACGTTCAACTCGGAAACACCCGGAGGTATATGAAGGAAAGCCTCTGACAATTGTTGGACGGCGGTCTCGACCGAGGTTGTCGAAATTGTTGGTAGTGGACTGAGTAAGAAATCGGGCGAATTGAAATTAGCGCGACGAATCGCCACTCTCTGCCGGTATTTCCACCATTGACTGGGCAAAGATCCTGGCCAACGCAAGAAGTGCCGCCATTGCATGGTGCGTTGCCTAGGTTGCGCCGCAACTGTCGCGAGAAAGAATCGTCTATTAGAGCGAATCGTCGTTATGCCAAACCGGCTTCCGATCTCTAGTAACGCTCGGGTCACGGCCGGGAAAACATGAATATGTTGGTGTGAATCGAGGTGGTTGACGACCACTCCCGTGGAAGCCAGCGCGTTCACTTGGGCCTCCACTTCGCGCGAGATCTCAGTCCGCCGCAGCCGGCCAGTCAGTAACCGCTTCACGAAAGTCGGCAAGGGCCAGAATTTACCATCGACTCCGACCAGTGAAGGCACATCACGCCATGGCGAGATTGGACGACCAACCGTGAGGTTCAGATGCAATCCAATACTCACGTCCGGCAAAGTGCTCGCCAAGTATGCAACGCGTGACGCATCGGGAAAATTTGCCATCACACTGGTACTTGTCACGATCCCTGAGGTTATGGATCGCTCAATCGCTTCATTAATCCAGGCTGATCTACCATAGTCGTCAGCGGTAACAATTAAATGACGAGCACCGCCGCGTCTACTCATGCCCTTTGTCCGATGAGGAGTGGGAACCAACAAATCAGTTCCATCGGCAGTGGATTGAGGACGCGAAGGTCTTCGGGACGCGCTGCGATCCCGCGCCTGGGCGTCGAGCCGGGAATCAGAAAGGATTAAAGGGGAGAGACTCATCCCGAGAAGCTCAGTTGGCGGCTGCGCGCTTGAAGCCTTCCACCATATGGGATATCGTTCTTTGGGTCATAAAAAACCGGAATGCGTTCTCCCCTAGCCGGTAACTCACCTCTCGTTCCTTTGCAAGCTTTACCAGCAGTGGGGTCAGGTTTTCCGGGGATCCGTCATAGAAAAGGGCATTCTGGCCTTCGATGAGATTGGTCACTTCCGGTCCATGCGCGGAGCGTCTCGCTGTGACAACAGGCACGCCGTAGGCGAAGCTATGGAGCACGCCGAGTCCAACCGCTCCTGGGCTGACGTAGGCCAGTGAGCGCTGGAACAAAACCTTGAGGCGCTGGGCGTCCAGAATTTCTCCATGGAAGGTTACCCGGTTCTCCAGCCCGTAATGTTGGACCATCGCTCGCAACTCAGGAAGGAGCGCGCCACCGCCAATGATTTCCAGACCTAAACCAGGCTCCACTTGCTCCGTGGCCTTGGAAAAAGCCTGGATCAAATCGGGAAGCGACTTTCTCTTCTGTAGGCGCCCGGCAAAGATAAAACCGGTGCGAGGCACACTTGGGTTAAAACCTGCATTTTCAACGGCGAGAGTATTGGGGGCCACAAAAACTCGGCTGGGTAGATAACCGAAGCGAACAAATTCTTCCCTCGACTGCTCGTCATAAACAACTACGGCTTCCGCCTTTCGAGCCAACCATACCCGCAATGGGCGCAGCAGGATCGCCTTCGGACTTCGACCAAATCCGTGTCCCCATAGAATCAATTTGTACGGTCTGGGTGAACGAAGCAGGAGCATGGAAGACAACCAGCGCGGATCAAACATGGCAATGACGTACTTAGCGGAGAGAGCCAAGTCTTTCACGCCGGACTGCCAATTCAGCGGGCCCCACGTTTTTAAGGGAACGATCCGCTCGTTAAACCTGCATAAGGCTGGGTTGGTGGGTTGTCCCGAGTGAGCCACCGTCACTCGCCACTGGTTCTGCTGCGCTAAGGCGTTAATAAACCCGACTCGGTAATGGGGCAGATGGCCAGGCAGGATCAGAGCGTGTTCGCAACCCATTGCAATAATCCAACTGCGTCAGGTTGGATCGACGGTTCTCCTGACGATCTCCATTCGTGGAGACGAGGACTTCAAGCCGCGGGATGAAAATGGTCTTAAGGCCGGTTGAACTATCTCCAAACGTCTCGGTTTGCGGGGAATTGGGTCGACAGCCTTCGCGGAGGCTTGCGTTACGAATCCCAAACATAACCCGTTGAGGAACCAAGCGAGCGCCGCAAACTGGGTCTCCCGTGAAATATCCATGGTGATGGCAAATATCAGGATGGTGACGAGTTGAAGCACCATAAAAGTCCGTATCGCCAAAGCCTCACGATTTGATGATCGATTTTCACTCCAACCGTACCAGACCGGAATAAGAAGAGTACAAATCCAAGCGATGATTCCGGGGATGCCTGTTGCTCTTAGCACGAGAAGGTAACCGTTATCGACCAATCTTTGATCTTCGCCCTTGGATGGTCCCACCCCGAAAACGGGACTCGTAGCAAACTCTTTCAGTGCCTGGTCCCACATCACGGTTCTCTCGGAGAAACTATTAACAGACATCAATCCCTGATTTCCACGAAACGCGCCCAGGACACGCTCATTGAACCCTTCCAGATACGTGGAAGGGATCAATAAGAAGGCAACGACAAGCAACAAAAGAACGAAAATCCACCTCGCGAAACTGACTTCGGGCCGGCGGCCGAAGAATGCGCTTACACCAACCAGAACGAATACCGCTCCGAAAGCTATCAAGCCAGTTCGCGAAAGACTTAGGGTCAATGCCAAACCAAGAAAAGGGCAACAGGCCCAGGATATCAGTTTGTGTCTCGAATCACGGGCAAACACAATTCCGCACAACGTAGCCGCCAGGCCGACGACCATGAACAAAGCGAATGAATTTGGATTACCACTTGACCCGATCACACGCCGGAGCTCATCTGGCGCGCTAGCCAATTGTGTATCCCAGTAATCGCGATTTGCCTTGTCGAAAATAGATACGGTGAATTCTGCAAACGCTGGGCTGAAATACTGGCCCAGACCAATAGCGGCGCACAAGGTCACAACGATGCTCACCGTTGAAAGCACGCCGAACCCTCCCGATTCGCCAATCAACTTCCTCCCCAGAAAAGCTCCGACGAGCAAGATCAAAGCGATCCGGACAATTGCCAACACATCGAAGAATTCGCGAAGCACTGTTTTTGCATTAACCTCCCCTTGCTGAAGGTAAGCGAGGGAGTACAGTATGCTTACCGCAGTCAATAAGGCGTAAACGCCGAGAGCCACCAGCACTCCGAGCGTGGGCCTGCCTTCGGGGCGAAAAACCGCCCACCCAAAAACAGCTGGAGCAATCAAGATGAGAAGATCCTCGGGTCTCAGCGGCACGACACCAGCCAAGAGAAAAGATGGACCAAGAACCGCACACAGGAGGAGCAACCGACTCACCCAGAGCGGCAGGAGAGGCCGTTTTACCGGCGAGGCCGAAATCTCAGGTGGTGACTCGTTCATCGACATCACGGGAAACCAACTCGTTCACAAATTCTTTTTGGCCAGCAAACTGCAGAGCCCCAACCGTCCAGCCCACATCATCAATCCAGTTGCCCAGCAATGTGAAGGGGATTCCGACTATGCAACCCGTCCACTTGACAGGAAAAAGGTCGGCGAAGTTCGGCGCAATTTTGAACAGCGCCCCTCGTAGAAGGTAACGGTTCCCAGCAGCAAGTCCGGTCGTAAGCATTAGGCACAAAGTCGGTAGGTTCGACTCGGCCATGTAGAGCAAGCCTGCTAATGGAAAGCATAGGTTCAGAATCTTGTTTACACTGGATACGAACAAATGCCTTAGCGGGACTTGATCCGACCACAAACTCCGTAGTCCCTTGCGAACTAGAAACCCGTAATAACCGTTCTCATAACGCGTCTTAAGCCAATGTTGAAAGCGTGATGGATACTCGTGGCGCACGACAGCGCGCTCCGCAATCTGGAAGCCCCATGAAGATGTCACCAACCGGTTGAAGATGGTCTCGTCACCACGACTTCGGAAGAGAGCGAAAAAGCCTCCAAATTCGGAAAAGACACATCGCCGGTAGGCCATGTTTGTGCCGATGATGTTTTGAAGCGAGTGAGCAGTGCTAAGATAATGCGCCCTGTATGCCATCCTCGCAACGAAGGAATCCTCGTTCAACAAAGCGACTTTACCTCCGACAATACCAACCTCGGCGGAATCTTCAAAAGCCCTACCCAATTCTTGAAGCCAATCCGAGTGCGCAAGGGCATCGCCATCAATAAATGCGACGAGATCGGTGTCCGCATAAAGCACTCCCGTGTTGCGGGCCTTCGAAAGGCCGCCCCGTTTGACTTTGAGGTACACACATCGTGGCTCTGCCCCCATTCTTCGGCTGACAAACTGCTTCGCAATCTGCGGGGTCCTATCACTCGAGTCATCATCAACAATGATAATTTGGTATCGAGCCGGATCATAGTTTTGCGCCTCCAGGTGAGCCAGGCATCGGTCCAGGTACTCCTCCTCGTTGTGAGCGCAGACGACAACTGATATGCTTGGAGTCACAAGAGCGTTGGCACTACGCGGCTGCCTGGGCAAGGCGGGTGGTAGAGTTGGAAGCCCACGGAGGTTTTACCATGGATGGGTTGTCGCGCAATTGAAGAAAGATTCGCATGGTTTCCGCCCTTACCGGCTTTCGCCTGCCGCGCAAGCTCAGAAGATCCTGAATGAAACTCGACAGCACCCGAAAAGGCAGACTGTAAAATCGGTACGCAAACATGAAGCGCAACGCATGGAAGAAGTTCATGCCTACCTTCACCCCGCACCAAGGAAAGGGCCAATGCCGCAAAGCGGACTTGTTGGTGTTCCGAAGCAAGTAATAAATAAAAAGCTTTCTGTCTCTGCCAACGGTGCTGGCCTCGTGGTACATGATCGAAGCGGGTTGGACCAGACAATAAAGGCCGTCATCGAGAAGGCGCAAAGCTAGATCCGGTTCCTCACCCTGCCTAAAAAAGTCAGTTGGCCACAATCCTACGCGGGTGAATGCACTCTTTCGATAAAGCGAACAGCCCGCTCCGAAACCGCCCTGGTAGGTAGGGACTTGTACATTTGGGCGTTTGCAAATGAGTTGGCCTTCCCGCATTTCGTAAATATGGGAGGAAACCACACCCAATGTTGCATCGTTGATTATCGTGTTGACGCAATTCTCAACCGCACTCGGCTCGAGCCAACCATCGTCATCCAAAAGATAAATGAATTCTCCCTTACACAACGGCATCCCAATATTCCTGGCGACAGGTGGGCCTTCGTTCCTCTCCAGCCTTAGGGTTCGGACGTGGGGATAGCTTTGGGCCAACATTTGCGGGGTGCCGTCAGCGCTCGCGTTATCCACGACCAGCACCTCCTTGTTTGGATAGGTTTGTGTCAAAGCTGAGTCAAGGCACCTCCTCAGCGCCTCTGAACGATTCCAAGTCACGATCAGTATGCTCACCAATGGTCGGGAGACTGATTGACCGGAAGATTTTAAGTTGACTTCAGCGTTTGCTTTCAATGCTCAGTTGGCTGTCGGGCAAAGTCCTACGGCATTCGAAGATCTCGCAGTGCTCCATTGGTAAAGTCCCTGCACGAGGACTCCCGCCAGCCAGGCGATCGCCAAACCTCGTGCTCCGAGTTGAGGAGCAAGCCAGAAGCTCAGGGTTAGATAACAGATCGCCCACAAGCACGTTGAGAGTAGTTCCCGCCAAATTCGCCCGGTGCTGATAAGTTGTCTCGACAGAACCGAAGCGCCGGCGAACACGACTGAGGTCAGGACCATTATGATCACGACGCTCGCGTCGCCTTCGAATTGGGTTCCGTAGCCCGAGAGGATCGCACCCGACAAAAGGATTACGGGTAAGGCAACCATTGCAGCCAAACCTATATTGACCAGGACCAACTTTGATAGCAACCGCGGACGCGCTTCACGGTCGGTTGAAGTAAAGCTTGAAAGAATGGGCAACAGCGCGGCGCTGACAGTTCCAGGCAAAAACAAGGTAGCAACGCGCCACTGATTCGCTACCGCAAACAGTCCCATCTCAGAATACCCGTTCGGGGTATTCACCAGGATTGCATTTGCCAACCACATGACAGGAACTCCGAGAGTGCCGTTCAGCAGCGCGGGAAAACTAAAAGCGATTAACTCACGCTGCTTTTTCCAAGTTCTTCCGGATGTGCCCCTAAAACTTGGGTTAGCCATCTGGGCTCTCAGGGCAAATCCGGTTAAAAGCCAGCGGAAGCCGGAGACAAACACCCAGGCTGTGATTGTGCCACGAAGCCCACCCCACCATACTCCTGCCACAAGCAGTGGCAAGGAGACAAGCCCGGAAAACAGGCTTAGTCGGGCCAACTTCCTGAAGGCCTCAAGGCCGGTCAAACAGCCGGTCTGAAAAGCGTTGCCAGCCTCAAAAAATGCGACCAATGCGCCCATTCGAATCAGATCGGCGAGATGGGGGGCTTGAAGCGCATGCTGCGCCAGCCAGGAAGAGGAGAAAAAGAGCAAACCGAAAAGCGCAGCACCAGATAAATGGGCCAGCCAACTTCCAAGCCGCACGATTCCCCCAACCACGCCGGGATCCTTCGCCCGCCACTCCGCGATGTGCTTGGTCATGGTCAGCCCCAAGCCAAGACTCGCGAATACACCGACTGTACCAACAGTGCTTTGGATGACGCCGAACTCCCCGTATTGCTGCCTTCCCAAAATCCGCGCGATGGGAAATGAAGCCAACAGGACGAAGCCTCTTGCCGTCAAAGCGCTTGAAACACTCCAAAAGGCACCCCGCGCTAATCGTTCCCACAATGACGGGCCAACGGACTGGCCACCCTGCTTGCCGAGAATGGCCGTCCGTAAGGCCACAACAACATTCTGAGGTAAAATCACTTCGAAAAGTCTGACGCCACTCCCGCTCCCCTAAAAGCCCCAATACCCGGTTTTTCATTCTCCTGAGCCTGGGAGATGATCTAGAGTTATCGACCAACCACCACGAGCTTTCATCCCTGACGCTTGGGGTAAATATTCAGCAAAGCTCCGCACTTGGTCGTTTGGACCTGAAACAATCCGTGCGCCATGAACTTTGGCTGTACGCGCTATGTAAGGCTGGCCACACACGAGGAACGCAAGCCAACAGAGTTCCTCAAGGTCCCGGTCAAGCTGGGAAAGCCACCCTTTCAGGCATTGGCTGCATGCTTTGGACCGTAATACTTGGAGTATTTGTGATAGTAGTAATCGCGAGTAGTCGTGTTCGCCCGGTTAAAGATCAATCCAAGGATATTCGCTTGCCGCTGCTGCAACATGCTTAGGGCCTGGCGTGCCAGTCGGAACCGAGTGAATGAGTCGCGGACGACGAATAACACTCCATCAATGTTTGGGGCCAAACTGCTGGTATCATCGGCCGCCAATATTGGGACGGTATCGAAGAGAATGAAGTCGTAATCATTGGCCACCTGCTCCAACAGGACCTTTACCCGCGGGCCAAGAAACATCTCGCCGAAATCGCGTGTCCCCTTTCCTTTAGGTATGACACAGAGGTTGGGTTGGGTTGTAGGAAGCAGCACTTGCTCCAAGTGTGCTTTATCACTCAAGAGCTCGGTCAGCCCGGGGCCTTCCGGCAAACCAAAAAATCGATGTAAACCTCCGCAGCGCAAGTCCGCGTCGATCAGCAAGACCCGATAACCACCCAAGGCCAGGATTTGAGCAAGGTTCGCGCTGACCGTGGACTTGCCTTCGTTCGGTACCGCACTGGTAACGATCAACGTCTTCGGTCGAGTTTCACCGCATGGCATGAACAAAAGCGAGGATCGAATATTGCGAAAGCCTTCGACGAACATGTATCGATCATCATCAGCTTTGAGCAAGCGGGATGCAGGATCATCAAGTGCCTTCGTCTCGGGAACCTGGCCTACGACTGGAAATTCGAAGTGCTCCGCCAACTCCGTCAACGAAGTAATCCGGTCATCCGTCCTCTCGATCAAGAAAAGCGTCAGGAAAGACGCAATCGCACCGGCGAGGACCGCGAAGAAAGCCTTGAAAAGGATCCGCTGCGAGGCAAGTAGTGGTGTTGAAGCCGGTTCAACGATGAAAACATCGCCGTTGTCTAAACTTTTGTAAACATCCACCGATTGGACCAAGCCGAGCAATCGATCATACAGGCTCTGAACTCGCTGGACATTGGACTGAAGCCTTTGAAACTCAGCCAGCCGGCGGTTGGAGCTTTGGACTTTGCCCTCCCATTCCTTAATGGCTTCTTCCATCCCCTGTTTTTTGGTATTCAAGGATTGGAGGTTTGCCAACAATTGGGACCGATTTCCCATGTGGGACATTTCGATCAGTTTTTCCTCTTCGCTGATCGTCTGATCGAGCTTTACCAATTTAGGATGTTTAGGCCGCAGATTCTTCCCCAGCCTTTGGCGTTGAACCTTGAGTTGGTTGACGTGCTGAACCGCTGCGAGAAATTCCTTGGTTGGAGTAAGCGCTGCCTTGGCGGGAGCATTCCCTTGAGTCAAATCGGTTGAGGTTAGCAAATCCTCGCTCGACTTGAAGGAAGGATCGTTCAAAACGATGTCAAGAAACTGATACTCCATTTTCAAGTCCGCAAGTTCGGTACGCAACCTAGCCAAGTATGCGCTGTCGCTGGTGTTTTCAGCCTGGAGCGCAACCCAATTGTTTTCCTGTTGGAAGACGTTTAGCTTCTCCTGCTCTTTCTGCAATTCCTTCTCCTGCTGCAGGAGTTCTTGGGTGATCGATGTGAGAGTGCCGGTGGAGGTTCGCGCTTTAAGCTCCCGTTTGTAATTGAGAAATTCTTCCATCAGGGCATCGAGAAACGCTTGAGTGTACGCGGCATTCGTCCAGATCGCTTGTAGGTTCACCAAGGCGGTCTTGTTCTCCTGGGTCGCCACCAGCTTTAGAGGAGTAAAATCTTTATTTGTTCCCTGAGTGGCTGGCGCAAGGGCGGCTAAGTCTGGATGACGCGCGGCCACGGTCGCGTGGGCACGGTTGAGAATCAATTCGCTTTGAAGCATGCGAATTTGAGTACCAAGATAATTAGGCATCTGCTCCTGATACCATCCGACATTCATCTGAAGTTTTCCCTCTGCTCCCATCCGGGCAGTGGAGACAAATAGTGGGGGGGCCCGGTGCGCGAAGTAAACGGTGATCCCGATCGCCGCGACCACGGTGAGGAATGGAAACCACCAGCGTTGGCGCACGATTACAATAAATCGGTGCCGACGCAATGTTTCCCAAGAAGTGGCGGAGTCTTCCAACGATTTCACATCAACTAATTGAATCGACTTTAAAATGTGATAAGACGGGGCGGGACGAAAATTAGATCACCGGCTTCGACCGGAAGATCACGGTCGGTCTTGCCTTTCTCGTAGATTTCAGAAACGTCCACGATAAAAGTTTGGTTTTCGCCTTTGCCCAAGCCGCTCTTACGCACGAGTTTGACTTTTCTTTTGTCAGAAAAATCCGAGAATCCTCCCGCGCTCAGAATGGCCTTGCTGATGGTGAAAACTTCATCGCTCGGGATCTCCTTTGGCCCTGGCGTTTTTACCTCGCCCATCAAGTAAACCTTGCCGCGGTTCTTTGCGAGAAAGTCTAAGGCGATGATGACAGTCGCGTTATAGTAAAGCTCCTTTTCGTAGAGATTTTTCAGTTCCGTCGCGAGTTGCTTACAGGTCTTTCCAGCGGCTGGTATGCGTCCCAGATAAGGGGTTTCCAGCTCCCCTGAATCGCTGACAAGCAGCCACCGCGCTTCATCCTCGTCCTCAATGATCCGGAATGTAAGGCGATCACCGATTGCGAGCTTGCTCTTGTCATCCAAGCTATCCATTGAAAAGAGCGTGATCGCATTATTCGTCGGGTTAAAAGGAATGGAAAGGTTAGTGACTTGTTGCCCCAAAAGACTGATCGAAAAAAGTCCGGGGTAAGCCCAAAGCAGAGACACCAACAATTTAAAACCACGCACCATCGAGGAGAACCGTCCTGTTACGGTATTAGATTAAGTAACGAATCCTGAGTTTGTGCCCTGCACCCTCTTTAATGGCTGACGCACAGCTGTAAAGCAAGAAGAAAACTAAGAAAATTTTGCCCCTCTGTGGAAACCAGGACAAACCTACAATTTTGGAGATTCTCCGCTTAAAGCGTAACCCCGATACGATCCCATTGCTTTGGTAGGCCGCAACAAATCGAAATACGCGGGCGTCAAAAGCGATAAATCATGTCTAACTGTAACAGATTGCTATAGTAGCTGCGATCCTCCGTGTTCGAATCCTTGATCACCACCCGATAACTAAGCCGTGTGCTTAGATGGTCATTGAAGACCCATCGTGCACCTACATTCACTCCAACTCGATCAAACTCCTCGCCGGAGGCCTGCAAATCGTGGCCATTTTCATAATAAGCTCCTCCTGTGAGCCACAGGTTCTTTTGCACGCGTACTTGAGCCGAATACCGAGCGTACCAATACCGGATGAAATCAGCCAGAGTCCCGAGCCGAACTTCACGGCCCGCATCCAGAGTATGGTTAAAATTTGGCCGCGGACTATGGCTGATTTGTAGGTTTACGTAGTATGTACTAACATCTTGTGTGATCCCGGCCTCATCCTTCGAGTCGAAGGAATAGCTCACATACCCCGCCCTGGGGCGGAAACGTACGCGCGTTCCCAGTTTAATATCGGCGAATGCCCCCGCGCTGAAGCTCGTGTTGTCGTGAAGTATGTTCTCGTCGTACCTATTAAAGGCGCCGGTCGCTTCCGGACCGAGGGTTATAGCTGGATGCACCGTGAAAGCCGCCCGCCCGATTAGATATTCAGATGCGCGCGTGAGATAATCGGACTCCGGGGTGGAGGAGATGAAGTTGAAGTGATCGTAACCTAGAGTAAGAATTCCTTTGTTAAGATCCGCATCCATCTGTACGCCAGCCGTATTGTAAAATCCGCCAAAACGTCCCACTCCGCTGAGGGAACCATTTTCGGCCGGATCTTCCGAAAAATAGAATCGCTCATGGAGATTGATGCGAACGTCTTTTATGAACGCAACGAATGAGAGCTCCGAAAGGGGACTCATGACGAATCGATCAAAACTAGGATGGTCAAGATACTTTGCGTACCCGAGACCTAAAGAGAGGTTCAGCGCATTGTAACGCGTAATCGGCCAGTTTGCGTGTAGATTCACCCCCGGCTCGAAGATAAGGTCCGCTTCCCGATTATGTTCTGAATACTCAATATTGTCATTTCCGCTGATTCCCAGTGAGGCATCCAGCAGCAGTCGCACGGGACCAGCTTTCATGTTATACGGCTGGGTTTCCAGCGCTCGTTCTCTCGCCTCTGCAGCCTGCTCCCCTGCCAGCGATTGACGCAGGGCAACCTGGGCTTGGACAGAGCCCACCGATGCCGTGAACAGAAAAAAACACCAAATAGTGGACAGAAAACGTCTTGATTGCATGTGCCTCAAAGCTTGTCTGCCAGTATTGGTGATAGGCCGGGCGTCGTGTCAAGACCTCTACTGAATCGATGGGACGAACTTCATTCCTTCGTTGCGTCCCAAATCTATCAAAGAGCACATCATCGATCTGCTCCTTCAATCTCAGGGCAAGGCTCCAAGACGGTTTAGTCTATGAGCCACGTCGTGGCTTTGGTAATCTCGTGGAGGACCGCGACACGCACTCCTCGATTGCGCGCGACATTCTCAAAAAAGTTATCTGGCGAGATTTGATCCGGGCGTGCGAGCATGGCCACCTTGACGAACTGAGGGATCGCCGAGGCTCCATAGTTGGCAGTATCGTAACGGTCCAACAATTTCATTTCCCCAATCATGAGTCTGATATCAAAAAGGACCCGGCGCAGTTTTTCTCTAGCCGATGCCTTGACCATCGCGTCAACTGACTCTTTAGCTGCGGCAACGGTAAACTGCCCCATAAACCTGACGTGGAGATAACCCGCGGCATTTGTGATCTCGAGCTGGTAAGACATTAACCGTTGCCTGTTGTCTAAACTAAGCGGTGGCTCCGATCCAAGTATCCCCAACGGTTTGGCCAAAGGCGACGTTATTTTGCTTCCCGATCTTTAGAGGCATCACGTTGGGTTGCCGGTTGGATGCCTGTTCGTGCGGGCTGCAATTACGCCCGGGAGTCATCTCGCACTTAGACATCTTCAACCGCCTCCCTTTAGTTGCTGAAGTACAGATCCGAACCACCCTGCAGGGGGCTTGGCCTTCTTGGGCGAAGAACGCACGCCATCCACCCGCTCGGAAAATTTCTTCGTCTGAGGAGAAGCTGATACCAATAACCTCAACGACCTCCGATGAATAGCCCTCCTCGCGCAAGGCACCCTGCTCTTTCGGTCCAACGATTCGAATAATCCATTCAAGCGAGCCATCTTCTTATCGGATTCCGATTTCAAAACGTACCAGATCACCAAATACTTTGGATGGATCCCGATGGAGAAGAATGCGTCACTGAGCTTGGGGATTCGTCCCTCAACCTCTGCTCGAACACGATCGATGGCTCGCTAGACGAGGGGCTCAAGCTCCTTTTGTCGAGCTGCCACCTGATCCTGCCAGTTTTGGTTTGGCGTCATAGGATCCTAACAGAGTGTGCTACGAAGGTTTCCTCGATGACCTGGAGATACTGCCGGTGTCTGGCGCCAGAAGAGAAGTGCCAAGAGAAAATTCCTCCGCAGGCTGTCATGGACCTGAACGTTCAAAATCTGACTTCCTCTCCGACACACAGCTCCCCCGTAAATTCTATAAGCCTATCTTGGCCTCCTTTTCACAGAAGAGTTTTCGGTAGCATGTCCTGTGATCTGAACAGCATCTCACATTGTGAAAGCCATGGGTTCATTGCTTTTCCTTGCACCCCTGCTGCTCACCCGTAGTTTACAACCAGTGAATATTCTCTTTATTGGAGATATCGTCGGTGAACCGGGGCGACGAATCGTTAAAGAACTGTTGCCGAAACTTCGGCAGCGACACAGCGTTGATCTGGTAATAGCCAACGGAGAAAACTCTGCGGGAGGATCCGGGATTACTCCTGCGACAGCGACAGATATTTTTGCGGCAGGCGTTGATGTTATCACAAGTGGCGACCATCTTTGGGACCAAAAAGAGGTAATCGAACTGCTCCAGAATGAACCGAAGTTTCTACGGCCCGCGAACTATCCGCCGGGAACACCTGGGCAGGGATGGACCATTATTGATGGACGACCTCCAATCGGTGTCATGAATCTCCAAGGCCGCACGTTCATGCCAACATTGGACAACCCGTTTTGGTGTGCCCGTGCGGAGGTGGAGCGACTGAGGCAATTAACACGAGTTATTATCATCGATTTTCATGCGGAAGCGACCTCAGAAAAAATCGCGCTGGCCCGCATGCTCGACGGCCAGGTTAGCGCCGTGATTGGGACACATACTCATGTTCAAACTGCGGATGAACAAATCTTCCAGGACGGAACGGCGTTCCTTTGCGACGCGGGTTTTACAGGTCCTCATGAGAGCGTTCTGGGCCGCGAAATAGATCCGATCGTGAAGCGATTCCTGACGAACCAACCCACGCGGTTTGAGGTGGCCCGTAAACAGATCAAGCTTCAGGGAGTCCTAATCGAGATCGAAGAAGACACAGGACGTGCGACCCAGATTCTACGCATTTCGGAATCAATGCCCGGCTCGGGCTAGATTTCTTTAGGACTCGCCCCATGGGAAAGACCGTTAAAAGCCAGTGGGATTTCGGGGATTTATTCTCCCAGCCTGCCACCGCTGCCCCCCGCCGGGTAATGTCAGTTTCGGAATTGACCTCTCAGATCCGTCGTATGCTGGAACAGGAGATCGGAGTTGTCTGGATCTCGGGCGAGATTACGAATTTCCGGGCACAGGGGTCGGGACATATCTATTTCACCTTGAAGGACGCTGCGTCCCAGCTTAGTTGCGTGCTCTTCAGAGGCGAGCCTGTCTCGCATCGGGACCTGCTTGCCGATGGCCAGAAGGTGATATTGCGAGGCGATGTCACGGTCTATGAGGCGCGAGGACAATACCAACTGCGTGTTACCGCAATCGAACTCGCAGGGATCGGAGCCCTCCAGCTTGCCTTTGAAAAACTCAAGCAAAGGCTCCAAGTCGAGGGTTTGTTTGCGGCTGGACGAAAGCGACCTATTCCTCGTTACGCTGCACGTATCGGTATTGTGACCTCGCCAACAGCAGCGGCGCTGCAGGACGTGCTCCAGGTATTCCGACGGCGGCATCCGAAGCTTGAAATTCTCATTTCGACCTGCCGAGTGCAGGGTCAGGGGGCTGCCGAGGAGATCGCTTGTGCAATCCATTTGCTGAACAATTGGAACGCTCAACAGACTGAGTCTTCCAAAATTGACCTGATTCTTGTCACACGTGGCGGAGGAAGCCTCGAGGACCTATGGTCTTTCAACGAGGAAGTCGTGGCTCGCGCCGTGTTTGAATCCAAACTTCCCGTCGTCTCTGCCGTAGGACACGAAATTGACTTCACCATATGCGATTTCGTCGCCGACCTACGTGTCGCGACGCCGAGTGTGGCCGCGGAGGTCATCAGTGAGGGGCACTACGCCAGCCGCGAGTTCGTCTCGTTCGCAACTGAACGGCTTCAGACGCTTGCATGGAATCGGTTGCGCGAAATGGGAGGAAACATGCAAACGCTTCTGCACCGCTTGGTGAGGTCACATCCCAAAAGGCGGCTCAATGAGCGCGCCCAGCGCCTCGATGAACTGCAAGTCTCGTTACGACGGGGCGTCCTGCGATGCAAGCGAGATTGTGAGACGAGATTTCGTTCGCTCCACGATCGCTTTCTTCGAATCCATCCGTTGCAGACCATCAGGCGTCGACGCGAACTTTTTGAGGCGCTTTGTGCTCGACTTGGTAAAGCGGCCGAACGGCCGGCACTTGCGGCCAAAAACCGGTTGGAGACCGCAACCGCCCGATTGCGCCTTTTGGCTCCGAAAAGCGTGCTGGATCGTGGTTATTCCATTACTCGCGATACTTTGACGGGACGGATTCTCCGCAACGCTGATGAGGTCCGCACAGGGCAACGAGTCACCACCCTTCTCAAAGCGGGATCAATTGAAAGTACGGTCAGTGATTCTAAACCGGCGGCGAAACGACCGGAATCAGGGTTATAAGGTCGCCAGCGCCTCGCGTGCGTCGTGCTCAGGCTTCTGGTTTGTAAGAACGAGATAACATCCGAGCCGTTTTACCATATCCATCAAGTCCTCAAATCCAGGGGACTTGACTAAATAGGAAGCAGCTCCACGCTCAAATGTCTTCACCAAGTCTCGGGAATCCTGAGAACTGGTGAGAATCACGATTTCCAAACCAATAAACGATGGACGAGCTCGCACCCATTCGAGGACTTGGAACCCATTTTTTCTCGGCATGTCCAAGTCGAGCAGCAGGATATAGGGCAACGGGTAACGCTCGCGATCCGAGTAATGTCCTTCACCGTTCAGGTAGGCGATGGCCTCTTGGCCGTCACGAACAACCTGAACAGGATTTGCCAAGTGTGCCCGTTCGAAAGCCCGGAGCAACAACGTGATATCATTTTCACTGTCCTCCGCCAGAAGAATGGTAGGTGTATTAGCCACTTTTCGTCTCTTTTTCGTGCCGCAACTTCTAACCTTGCATGATTCAGGAGGTCCTCGTTGAACTCGGGAAGAAAGTGGTGGCTGGAGGCGGAATTGAACCGCCGACACAAGGATTTTCAGTCCTCTGCTCTACCGACTGAGCTATCCAGCCATCCTAGCTGCCCTTATCCAAATGATGAAGCGCGGTCATCTGGCGCAACCCTGGTGAAAACTATGCCTGCGCAACTCAGCCACGCAAGGAATTTTCCCGGACGCCTCGAAAACCCTGACGTTTCAGGACGCTTACTTCTTCGAAGGGAGATCTCCGTGGTCTAGACGCATACCCATAGCTTGTGTGCGACATAATTTGCAGAATTTTTCTTCCTGCAGATTCAGTCGTTTCCGAGAGAGATGCACGACTGCCCATTGCCGGCGTAGAGGCTTTGAACCCAGTCTAGAGGTGAGAAGAACGCCACGTCCGATCTCGTGTTCGACAATCCACGGCGCAAGCACCGCGACACCGAGTTTCAACTTCACCATCTCCTTGATCGCTGCAAGGCTGGCGATTGGAAGGGTGGGTTCAAGCTTGATCTGGTGAGCATTAAAATAATCTTCTACCAGGCTCGCAGTACGAGTGTCCCGCTGAGACATTAGCAAGGGGTACCGGCTAATTTCCTGTAAGGTATTTGAGCTCGCCTTTGCCGAGATCTGGAGTGGAGAGAAAACGAAGAGAAGTTCGTCTTCAAAAATTCGTCTCTTCTCCAAGTCAGGAGCCCCTTCCGGCTCGTGGCCGATGGCCAAATCGATCTGGCTCGTCCGCAACATTCTCAAAAGCTCAGGCATTTCACCGGATTCCAGATGCAGTGCCAGCTTCGGGAACTCCCGGCGTAGTTCCTTGAACACTCGTGGCAGTAGCCGTTCGCAGATGGAGGAAGCGGCACCGATTCTCAGTTTGGTCAGTCCCCAAGTGTTGAGGGCTTTAACGGAGTGAGCGGCTCTCTCCAGTGCTTCTAGAGGCTCTCTGATCTGGGAAAGCAGGTGTTCACCAGCCTGGTTAAGCACCAGACGGTTTGCGACCCGGTCAAAAAGACGAACGCTCAAGTCTGTCTCAAGGGCCTTGAGGGCGTGACTTAGGGCCGAAGGAGTCAGATGAACTTCCGAAGCAGCAGCGGCCAAATTGCCGTGGGTCGCCACGGCTCGGAAGACTTTTAGGATTCTAGTTTCCAAATCCCGCTGTTGGAGCGAAGCAGAGGTTTAGAGTCCGTGTTTGCCATTGGTTTCTGAGAACCCCGGCTCGTAGAGCACTATTCCAGACTCAGCAGTTCGTTTGCCATGCTCGTCGGCAGGTAAAAATCCAAGCTTCGCCTTACAGGCCGCAGAGAGTGCATGTCGAAAATTGACCAGCCGGAGTAAAGGCCAACAATCGAACCGCGAGCTCCCCCGTCATCCAAAGTCGGTTGAACTGTCGCTCTTAAAAACTTTAGTGCTTATCGAGTGACGATCAGGGGATCTGCCTTCCGAGGCGAGGCGTGTCGAACGCGCCCGGGTACGACTGAATTCCACTTGTTGAATCGGACTAATCGGCGTGCTGAAATCTTATCAATGCAGCAAACAAGGAGTTAGGATTGGCTGGCACCGAGGTTGCAAGGAGCGCTCAAGAACGGGATGAGATTCACCTTGTGTCCTAAAATGAAAGTGGAGAACGGCGTCTCTGATTGAGATGGGCGTTCGCTTTCGCTCACCTGTTTCACCCCAAACTAATGAAAAATAACCCACTGAAGAAAACGAAACGACGACTGAGACGGTTGAGAATGTTAAGTGCGTGTGTTGGCAGCACAATGGTAGTAAGCGGCCTTGGGTCGCTCTCATTGTTGGCTGACGACGCGGGCCGTATGGAGAAATTGGAAAAGGAGAACCAGGAACTTCGTTCCCGAATGGAGGGCCTGGAAGCGCTTGCCCAAAAGCAAGGACTCATTCCGAGTGCCACCACCCCCAAGTTCGTCTCAGCACTTTCGGATATTTCCCTGAGTGGTTTCGTGCAAGCTTCCTACTTCTTTAACTCTCAGGAACCGGGCGACAAAAATTCGGACGGGTACCTCTGGAACACGACTCACAACTCCTTTTCGATTAACAAAGTCAAACTGACGCTCGCCAGCAAACCCGTCGAGCGGAGTGGAGATGCCTGGGAGGCTGGATTTCGAACCTCTCTCATTTGGGGCGAGGATGCCCCGGTCCTGAACACCGGTAGTGCTCACGCCGGCATGGAAGCTTTGCGCGAAGCCTATGTGGAGCTTAACGCGCCTATAGGCACAGGCCTGAACATCAAGGCCGGTCAACTGATCTCACTTTTGAATTTCGAGTCAGGAGATGGCGGAGCAGTGAATCCGAACTTTTCGCAAGGATATCAGTGGTTTTTCACAGGCAACGGCCCGGCCGCCGGAGTCCAAGCCGGTTACACGTTCACGGATTGGCTCGACATCAAGGCTCGCATCCAAAACGGAATGTACGCCGGTCCAATTGACGGCAATAATGGAAAAACAGGCATGGGCAGTATTGGAATCAAACCGACGAAACAGGTTTGGATAAATCTGCTTGGCTTCGGAGGCCCCGAGTCCCCAACGCTTGGCATTGCTGGTGGCTCCGTGCTAGCGGGCGTTGATGTTACGGAGAAATTGCACACCGGATTTGAGTTCGATTATTTCCGCTTTGCTCCAGAGGGTGCAGAGAAGGCGAACTTGTGGTCAATAGGTGGTTGGATCTGGTACGATTTCACCCCGAAAATCGGCCTCGCAGCCCGGGCTGAGTACCTCGATGATGCGGATGGATTCGGCCTCAAAGGGATCACTCTTCCTGGCCGTCCCGACAGCGCAATTCTGTCGCCTGACACCGACGGCAACCTCTACAGCATCACTCTGACGTTAAACCTCCGTCCCACTGCGAACATCCGGATCCAGCCAGAAATCCGTTATGACGGAACTTCCTACGCTGGCGGCTTAGACGGACACAAGGACCGCTTCGTGTTCGGCGCAGGCGTTAGCTACCTCTTTTGACGATCTGAGCGGAAGTCGTCGAAAATCCCAAATCAAAAATCCCAAAGAAAATGAAACTCAAATCGAAGCTAATATTACTATGTTTGGCGGTGACTGGACTGATGTCAAAACCGGTCCGGGCTGAAACGATTAAGGTTGGTGTGTTACACTCACTAAGCGGCACCATGGCGATTAGTGAGACTTCCTTGAAGGATGTCTTGCTGTTCGCCTTTGATGAAATCAACAAGTCTGGGGGGGTCCTGGGCAAAATGATCGAACCGGTGGTGGTCGATCCGGCGTCCAACTGGCCGCTGTTTGCCGAGAAAGCGGAGCAATTGCTTGTGCAAGATAAAGTGGCGGCCGTATTTGGCTGCTGGACCTCGGTAAGTCGCAAGTCAGTTCTCCCCGTTTTCGAGCGTAACAACGGGCTTCTCTTCTATCCGGTGCAATACGAGGGTGAAGAACTATCGAAGAACATCTTTTACACCGCGGAAGCGGTAAATCAACAGGCCATACCAGCAGTTGATTACATGCTTGCCGAAGGCAAAAAGAAGTTCTATTTGCTGGGCTCGGACTACGTCTATCCCCGCACGACCAACAAGATCCTCAAGCAATACTTGAAAATGAAGGGGATCCCGGAATCCGATATTCTGGAGGAATACACTCCATTCGGGCATACGGACTACCAGACAATCATTGCAAAGGCCAAAGCGTTCGCAGCTGGGGGCAAGGCTTGCATCATTAGCACCCTCAACGGCGACACCAATGTGCCCTTCTTTAAGGAATTCGCCAGCGCAGGTCTAACCAGCGAAACCTGCCCAGTCGTATCATTTTCGATTTCCGAGGATGAATTTCGGGGTTTACCGGCGAAGGACTTGGTGGGCCACCTCGGCTGCTGGACATACTTCATGTCCTTGAAAACACCCGAGAACAAAAAGTTCGTCAGTGACTTCATGAGCTGGCTCAAAGACCCAAAAGTCACTGGCACGGATTACAAGGTCGCGGGAGTGGACGCCAAGGGTCGGGTTACCTGTAGCCCGATGAACTTGTCGCGGATCGGCGTGAATCTCTGGAAGCAGGCGGTCGAGAAAGCCGGGTCCTTCGATGTGGACAAAGTGCGTGAAGCTCTAATCGGGCAGAAGTTCAAAGCGCCCGAAGGCGAAGTCACGATGCAAGACAACCATCACCTGGTCAATAATGTCTACATTGGCGAAACGCTCGCGACTGGCCAGTTCAAGATTATCAAATCGTTCTCTGGAGTCGCCGGGGAGCCCTTCAGTGAGAAGTTCCTCGGAGTGAAAACGGCCAACAATTGACTTGATTAGGGACTGTTGATCCACAGGGCGGGCGTTCGTGGTGCGCCCGCCCTCTTTTAATGAACTGGTGAGTAATTCGGCTAGCCGTTCGCACATATTGATAGGATGAGAAAACGTCTCGCATGGCTGAAAGTCTGGCTTGGTTTCTTAACGTTCGTGCTAGCAGACCGACCCGCACTTTCGGCTGATGGAACCAAGTCAAACCTAGTTGCAGCAATCCTTTCCGAGAGTGTCGATGAACAGCTCGAAATCATTAAGAACCTCGGGGAGAGCTCCGATCCATTCGTTCAGCAGGGAATTGCCGCTTGGCGACTCGGCAACATCTATTTTTATGAGACCAAAGCCGGCAGACAAGTCCCCTTCATATTGGATGCAGCGACCGATGCCGATGGTAAAGCCAAAGGGTTAACGCTTCTCGACCATGAGCCAATTCGAGACGAGGCCGGAGAACCAGTACTGTTTTTGGCCTCCGATTTAACTGCGGTGGAGACCAACAGCAAGTTGCGCAAAGCAATCAGAACGACGCTGGACCTTTTCGCCCTAAGCAATCCCAATCCCAAGACGCGGCGCGATGCCGTCGTCAAGCTAGGCCAGGAACAGAACCCAGAGCACCTTCCAAATCTTAAAGCTCGGATTTCACGGGAGAAAGATCCAGAGGTTTCCCGTTCCCTCCGCGAGGCGGTGGCGCTGACAGAAACAAAAAGCGAGGACAGTGCCACGCGGAATACCGCCATTCTTGAGCTTGGGGAGATGCACTCCATCACTTCGGTCAGCTTTCTCAAAGAAATGCTTAAGGAGGCAGAAGCAGAGCCGACCAAGTTCGGGCCAACCACCGCCTCCGCACTCGAAAAAGCTATAAGACAAATCGAGGAGTATCAGTGGTGGGGAACCCTTTTCGGGACGGCGTTCAGAGGGCTAAGCCTTGCAGCCGTACTGCTGGTGGCCGCTCTCGGTCTTGCGATCACCTTTGGCCTGATGGGAATCATCAACATGGCCCACGGCGAAGTAATCATGGTTGGAGCCTATACGACGTTCGTGGTGCAAAATGTGTTCCGAGCTTGGTTTGGCCCGGCTAGCACCGGATTCAACGTTTATTTCATCCCTGCGCTTGTCACCTCCTTCATCGTCGGAGCGGTTGTTGGGATAATTCTCGAACGAGGAATCATTCGCTTTCTGTATAGCCGTCCGCTTGAGTCGATGCTGGCGACCTGGGGTGTAAGTCTAGTCCTTCAGCAAATATTCCGGCATATTTTCGGAGCTGCCAACGTCCAAGTGAGTTCGCCAAGTTGGTTGAGCGGGAGTTTTGTAATCAAGGATGTATTGCTCGCCTACAACCGGCTCTTCGTCATTGCTTTCGCTGTATTCATTGTAGTCGGGACATGGCAGTTGCTCACGCGTACCGCGCTAGGCCTCCAGATTCGAGCGGTCATGCAGAATCGATCGATGGCCTCGTGTCTAGGGGTGAGGACTGATTCCGTGAACATGTTGACATTCGCTTTTGGCTCGGGCCTGGCCGGCATGGCTGGAGCTTGCCTTTCGCAAATTGGCAATGTCGGACCAAGTCTCGGCCAGAATTACATCATCGATTGCTTCATGATTGTTGTCCTGGGAGGGGTTGGGAACGTGGCGGGCACAGTATCTGCCGCTTTGGGAGTCGGTGTGACAGATCAGATTCTCCAACCATGGCTGGGTGCTGTGCTTGGTAAAATAACCGTGCTGGCCGCCATTATTTTGTTCCTTCAATGGCGGCCGGCCGGTTTGTTCGTAACCCACACACGAAGCCTTGAAGGATAGCCAGTGAGAACCAGCAGTACCAAACTCGAATTTTTCATCATCGGAATCATCGCTGCGATTGGCTTGATTGTAATTCCGTGTTTGAACGCATTTGCACCGGTGGGGAACACCTGGCACCTGAGCACTTTTACGCTCAGCGTTTGGGGGAAATACCTTTGCTATGCCGAATTGGCCCTCGGGGTGAATCTATTGTGGGGTTTTACGGGAGTGCTCAGTTTGGGCCAGTGCCTTTTCTTCGCGTTAGGAGGATACGCTCTCGGAATGCATCTGATGCTGCTTATTGGCAAGCTGGGGCAATACAAGGCCGACATTCCCGATTTCATGGTATTCCTCGAATTCCCAAAGCGCTTCCCGGCTACTGGGGGCTTGCCGCCCCACTGGGTTCCTTTCAAGGACCTCTGGTTTGCTCTCGCTGCCGTGTTCTGGGTGCCGGCGGTTGTTGCGTTCGTATTCGGTTGGTTGGCATTCCGATCGCGCATTAAAGGTGTTTATTTCTCGATCCTGAGCCAAGCCCTGAGTTACGCCGCGACGCTGATGTTTTTTCGCAACGACTTTACCTTCGGCGGGAACAACGGCCTGACGGACTTCAAGGTCGTGCTGGGGCACGATGTAAATGCTCCGGCGACTAAACGAGCACTTTATATCGCATCAGGCGGGCTCCTACTGGCTACGTACCTTTTCTGCCGTTGGCTAACTTCAACAAAATTTGGACTCATCCAACGCGCGATTAGGGACAGCGAAAACCGTGTCCTTTTCTCCGGCTACGCCACTGCCAACTTCAAATTATTTGTCTTCGTGGTCGCCGCAATCATCGCCGGGCTTGGCGGAGCGCTTTATGTTCCGCAAGTGGGCATCATCAATCCGAGCGAGATGGCACCCGACAAATCGCTCGAAGCGGTAGTTTGGTGCGCGGTGGGAGGACGTGGGAATTTACTCGGCCCGATTTTGGGCGCGATTGGGTGCAATGCACTCAAGAGTTACGCGACTCATGCCTTCGCGGAGCAATGGCCGTATTTACTCGGAGGTCTCTTCATCGTGGTAACACTGTTCTTGCCGAAAGGCCTGGTGGGATTGCCACAACAACTGCTGGAGTTCCGCAAACGTTTCTTGACTATATCCACCCCAAAACTGCAACAGACCTCTCCACGGCTGGAGGAAGAAATCACCGAAAAATCGGTTGTTCTCTAGATTGCCGTGACTAAACCGACGTTCATTTTAAGCATGGAGGGCGTCAACAAGACGTTTGACGGATTCAAAGTCATCAACAACCTCAACTTTTACATGGATGAGGGAGAATTGAGGGTCCTTATTGGACCCAATGGTGCTGGGAAGACGACCATGCTCGACCTGATTACAGGCAGAACACGCCCCGACAGTGGCAAAATTGAGTTTGGGCGAGACGTAAATCTGGCAGTCCTCAATGAATACCGGATTAATCGGCTGGGCATTGGACGGAAGTTTCAAACTCCCTCGGTTTATATCGATCACACCGTCTTGGAAAACATTTGGCTCTCGTTGGAGGGCAGTCGCAGCATCTGGTCGTGCCTTTCGACCCGCCTGAGTTCATCCCAGCGCGATCGGATTCAAGAAGTACTGCGAACGATTGGGCTGGCGGAGAAAAGTGCATTGAAAGCTGGCACCTTGAGTCACGGGCAAAAGCAATGGCTCGAGATTGGAATGCTCCTGGCGCAAAACCCGAAGCTGCTGCTAGTGGATGAACCCGCCGCAGGGATGACCGACGAGGAGACAGCCAAAACTGGAGAACTCCTCCTAGCGCTTGCCGGGAAGCACAGCATTCTCGTAATCGAACACGACATGGTCTTCGTAAGGCAGATCGCGCGTAAAGTTACGGTTCTGCATCAGGGGAGTGTGCTCTGCGAAGGCACCGTCGATCAGGTCCAAACTGACGAACGAGTTATCGAGGTGTACCTCGGGCGTAAGAAGAAGGTGGAGGCGTCCTTGGCATGCTGAGCGTCTCCAATTTGGCCGCCAGCTATCAGGGCTCCCGGATTCTGCGTGACATTAGTCTTAATGTTGGCTCGGGCGAAGTCGTGTGCTTGATGGGACGCAATGGCGTGGGAAAGAGCACTACTCTCAAAACAATTACCGGCCTGGTAAAGCCCGACCGTGGATCGATCAAGCTCGCTACAACCGAACTGGTTGATCTAGGGCCGGATGCGCGCGCACGAGCCGGGTTAGGCTACGTTCCCCAGGGGCGCGATATATTTCCTGCTTTGACCGTCAACGAAAATTTGCGACTGGGGGCCTTGGCGCAACGACGCAAGCACTTGAATGGCGAAGTGGATCGGGTCTTGGAGCTTTTTCCGGTCCTGAAGGAAATGCTTCGGCGTAAAGGTGGCGTACTGAGCGGAGGTCAACAGCAGCAATTGGCCATCGGCCGGGCGCTTTTGACTCACCCCAAAGTTTTGCTGCTGGACGAGCCCACCGAAGGGATCCAGCCCAACATCATTGACCAAATTGGCGAGACAATAAAAAAACTCAGCGCCCAAGGGTTAAAGAAAAACCCGCGCGTAGCCCCTTCCCCACCCGCGTCCCAAATTGAAAAAGTCGATCAAAAGGCCGTACCAATGCCTAACAAGGGTCAAACGGATTTAAACGCCGAGGATCGTCCGTACGTCGCCGAAATCGGCGCCGCGATCAAACGGCTTAAAGAAGAAGATGGAATCGGAATTCTTCTTGTTGAGCAATACCTCGACTTCTGCCTCGAAGTTGGGGATCGTTTCTACATTATGGACCGTGGTAGCATCGTAGCACAAGGCGCTATTCCGGAACTGAACGAAGACATCATAAAGCAGCACCTGACGGTGTGAGGGCAGAAGGAACTGTATCGCTGCAGGTGGAGAAGGTAGCGGGTAAGAGCACGGCTACGCGGGCCGTTGCCACGAGCCCGATGAAAGTCTTACTACCCCGCGCACGCGGTCAAAGCGTCTGGGCCTATACCAGCAGTTTCGGAGGCGGCATGGTGGCCGGCGATGAAACCTCTCTAGATATTTCAGTTGGCGCCGGGTCTCGATTGTTCCTGGGAACCCAAGCCTCCACGAAAATTTACCGAAGCCTGCCTGGACGTGAATGCAGCCATCAGACGCACGCTGAAGTCGGCCCTGACGCTTTACTGATGTTCGCCCCGGATCCAGTCCAGCCATTCGCCGGTTCTTCGTACACCCAAACCCAGCGTTTTGCCGTCACGGAGGGAGGTAGTTTGGTTTTTCTCGATTGGGTAACTTCCGGCCGATCGGCCCGAGGCGAGCGCTGGGAATTCTCCCGCCTTTGGAGTCGAACGGAAGTGTTCGTTTGCGGGACGCGGGTTTTGCTAGATGCGCTCCGGCTCCAATCCGAGGATGGTGATCCGAGCTCTTCTTATCAGGGCGGACGCTTCAACTGCCTGGCGACGCTGTTAATGATCGGTTCTCTTGTTCGAGATGCCGCTTCGGCTCTTCTAGAAGACGTCGCTCGCTGCCCAGTCACAAAACGAGCACCACTCCTGCGCGGCGCCAGCCCGTTTCGCGATGGGGCCCTGTTAAGAGTTGCTGGGGAAGATGTAGAATCAGTCCGCCAGGAGATCCGATCTCATTTAATACTTATGCAACACCTCCTCGATGATGATCCTTGGTCCAGAAAGTGGTGACTTATGCACCTTTCACCTCGAGAATTGGATAAACTTACCTTGCACCAGGCGGGTGTTCTTGCCCAAAAGAGGCTCGCCCGAGGACTGCGGCTTAACCATCCGGAGACGGTCGCCCTTATCGCCACTGTATTGATGGAATTCATCCGGGATGGCAGGCGGGTCTCCGAACTGATGGACGTTGGTCGACGGGTCCTCGGGCGTAACCAAGTCCTGCCGGGGATCCCGGAGATGATCACCGAAGTGCAAGTGGAAGGAACATTCCCCGACGGGTCTAAATTAGTAACCGTCCACCACCCTATCGCACGAGAGGATGGCGACCTAAACCTTGCGCTCTATGGAAGCTTCCTTCCGGTACCACAGTTGTCTGTTTTCAAGACGCTGCCGGACGTGGGAGAGCCAGGAGGTGCCGAGATTTCTGATGACGAAATCGAGTTGAATGCTGGCCGCGCCACTGTGGAGGTTTCGGTCACCAACCTGGGTGATCGTCCTATTCAAGTGGGCAGCCATTACCACTTTATTGAAACAAACCCCTCTCTACGTTTCTCTCGATCGGATGCCTACGGAAAAAGGCTCGATATTCCGGCCGGGACAGCGGTGCGCTTTGAGCCTGGTGAAACAAAGAGCGTCAAACTGGTAGCCATCGCCGGAGAAAAAGTCATCCGAGGCGGAAACAATCTGGCCAGTGGCAAGGTTTCTGAGGAAGGCAGGAACAGAGCGATGACGCAGGTGAGGGCCAAAAATTTTGCAACCGTGGAGGAGAAGACGTGAGCTATAAAATGAAGCGTCGGCATTACGCCGAAATGTTTGGTCCTACGGCCGGAGATAGAGTGCGGCTGGGCGACACCTCGCTGATTCTTGAGGTCGAAAGGGACCACACGGTTTATGGAGATGAGTGCAAATTCGGCGGAGGAAAAGTCATTCGCGAGGGCATGGGTCAAGCTGCTGGAGTTGGGGCCAAGGATGCCTTGGATTGTGTGATTACCAATGCCTTGGTCATCGACTACACCGGTATCTTCAAGGCGGACATCGGAATCAAGGATGGGCTTATTGCCGGGATTGGCAAAGCCGGCAACCCGGACGTGATGGCAGGGGTGAGCAAGAACATGGTCGTCGGAATTACGACTGAAGTCATTGCAGGCGAAGGCTTGCTGATCACCGCTGGTGGCCTTGACACGCATATCCATTTCATTTGTCCGCAACAGGCGAGTGAAGCGATTGCTGCGGGGTTGACGACAATGGTTGGAGGCGGAACGGGCCCAGCAGTCGGGACCTGTGCCACCACGTGCACTCCCGCCCCGTTCTATTTCAAAGCCATGCTCCAGGCAGTAGATAGCCTCCCTTTGAACTTTGGTTTCACCGGTAAAGGTAACACCGCACTGCCGGAAGGTCTTCGAGACCAGATTGCGGCCGGAGCGGTCGGGCTGAAGTTGCACGAGGATTGGGGCACGACACCGGCCGCAATAGACTGCTGCCTCGGCATCGCGGAAGAGCATGATATCCAGGTAACAATCCATACTGACACCCTTAACGAATCCGCATTCGTCGAAGGCACGATCGCTGCCTTCAAGGGGCGCACCATCCATACTTATCACTCGGAGGGCGCCGGCGGCGGTCACGCGCCGGACATCATACGAATCTGTGGGGAGAAGAACGTTCTTCCCAGTTCTACAAACCCTACTCGGCCGTATACGGTGAACACGATTGATGAGCATCTGGACATGTTGATGGTATGCCATCACCTCGACCCCAATCTGCCTGAAGACGTCGCTTTCGCCGAAAGCCGGATCCGGGGCGAAACGATCGCTGCCGAAGATATTCTGCACGATCTTGGAGTCATTAGCATGATGTCGAGTGACAGTCAGGCTATGGGACGCATCGGGGAAGTGATCATCCGGACCTGGCAGACCGCGGACAAGATGAAGCAGCAGCGTGGACGCCTACCGGAGGATTCTACTGGTAACGACAACCTCCGTATCAAAAGATATATTTCCAAATACACGATCAATCCTGCGATCGCGCATGGTATCGCTCATCTGGTTGGGTCGGTCGAAACAGGCAAGTTGGCCGATCTGGTCCTGTGGCGCCCTGCCTTTTTCGGCGCGAAGCCGGAAATGGTGATTAAGGGAGGAGTGATCGCGTGGGCTCAAATGGGTGACCCCAATGCGAGCATCCCCACCCCGCAGCCGGTAGTCATGCGCCCTATGTTCGGCAGCCTTGGACGGGCTACCGGGACTTCATCCGTGGCTTTTGTCAGTCAACTTTGCAAACACGAGGGGCATGCCGAGAAATACGGTTTAACCAAGCAAATCGAAGTGGTGAGGCATTGTCGAAACATCGGCAAGGCAGATTTAAAATGGAATGATGCTACCCCGAAAATAATTGTGGATCCGGAAACCTACGAAGTCCGTGCGGATGGCGAGTTGCTAACGTGCGAACCGGCGGAAGTTCTACCTCTCGCCCAACGTTATTTCTTATTTTGATGGACGGGCTGATATTAACTGATTTGGATGCCACGTCCGCCACGGGGAACAGTGAACATACGTTGCAGCCGTGCATCGCCATTGGGAGCGAGGACCGACATTCGGCCAATACCCAAAGGTGGATAGTTTTACAAATCGCCGACTCCGCTTTTCCGATCGGTGGCTTCGCACATTCGGGCGGGCTTGAGGCAGCCTGGCAACAAAACGAAGTGCGGACTAGGGAGGAACTGATTGCGTTTGTGGAAGCGAGCCTCCGGCAATTGCAACACGGCTCCCTTCCCTTCGTAAATCAAGCATATATCCATCCGAGCGACCTGCCCGAGATTGATGAATGTTGTGAAGCCTTTCTCATCAATCACGTCGCCAATCGAGCCAGCCGGTTGCAAGGCAGGGCTTTTCTCGGGACCGTGAGTCGCACATTTGGCAAACCAAGCCCTGAGACTCCATACAGCCATTTCGCCCCTGTATTTGGAAACTTGACCTCGCTGCTTGGGTTTGGAAAAGCCGAGGCTCTTCAGCTGTTCACTTTTTGTCATCTCCGCAGTCTACTAGCCGCCGCCGTCAAACTGAATATCATCGGCCCTATGGAGGCACAATCAGTTCAATATTGCCTTGTCCCGCTGGCCGAACGAGCCGCTGCGTCTGGATGCCATTTGGGTCTCGATGAGCTCGCTCAAACGGCGCCGCTCCTCGAACTTTGGCAACTGGCGCAAGACCGTCTCTACTCGCGCCTTTTCCAGACCTGACCAACTTGATTATGCATCACCATTCTTCTAGGCATGACCACGGATCTGATACGCACGAGCACGGGCACACCCACGAACGTCTAGGTCACCCGGGGCATTTCCATGAACGGGACCATCCTCTCCATCGCGACTTTTCACATCGAGCATTCACGGTCGGGGTCGGTGGGCCGGTGGGTAGTGGCAAAACAGCCCTTATGCTCCAGCTCTGTCTACACCTGAGAGAGCGGATAAATATCGCGGTGGTAACAAACGACATTTTTACGAAAGAAGATGGAGAATTTCTGATCCGTCAGCATGCCTTGGCGAAGGAACGGATCCGTGCTGTGGAAACCGGCGGTTGCCCTCACGCAGCGATCCGTGAGGACATTTCAGCCAATCTGATGGCGCTCGAGGATTTACACCGGGAATTTCGTCCGGAGTTATTGTTGCTAGAGTCGGGCGGCGACAATCTGGCTGCCTGCTTCAGTCGAGAACTCGCGGACTTTACGATCCAAGTCATCGATGTTGCTGGGGGCGACAAAATCCCACGAAAAGGTGGACCTGGAATCACGCAGAGCGACCTGTTGGTGATCAACAAGACGGATTTGGCTGCGGCCGTCGGCGCGGACCTTGAGGTCATGGCCCGTGACACTCGAAAAATGCGCGGTAGCGGCCCGTTCGTTTTTGCGCAACTAAAGTACGGAGACGGCGTGGCCGAGATCGGCAAGCAGGTAGTTCACGCTATGCAGCACGCCTATCAGATCGACCACGGTCATGCCTGAAGCCAAGGGCGCTGCAGTTATGTGTTTCCCCTAGTTTCACCTCCGGGGGAACTACGCTCCTCCTGACGATAGCTCGCGACAACCCACTGGCTTAAGGTTTGGTCCGGTGCGTTGACGCCCTCTAAATCGAGCGTGAACTCTTTTTTTCCGGTATTCTGGGCGATAAGTTTCAGGCCGAACTGAAAATCCTTGAATTTTTCTGCACAGAGATCACGTACCGGTTTTTTTTGTTCCAAGGCGTGTGAGACCAGACTATCTGCGGCCTCATCCGTAAACTCGAGTTTTAGCCCGTGCGTCTCTTGGAAGCGGCGCCCCCACTCCTGAACGAGCTGTCGCATCACAGCTCGTTCTTCCTTTTCACTTTCGGCCAGCAGTTTTTCGAGCTCCTGTTTCGGGCTGTCGACCAACTCTCGTGTGACCACGAAGCGGCGGACGTGAGTGGAGGGTAACTCAAACTTAAGGTCCCTGAAGACTTGCTCGCAAACGGTCATAAGTCCTCGCGCCCCGGTCTTTTCGTCCACTGCCAACTCCGCGATCCGGCGAAGGCCGTCATCGCGGAAAAGCACCTCGATGCCATAAGCGGAAAAGGTCTGTTCGTACTGCCGAATAATACTTCCCTCGGAGGTTTTTAGAATGAGGAATAGGTCATCTACGTTCAAGTCCTGGCAAACAACCCGCACCGGTAAACGACCGATGAACTCTGGTTCGAAACCGAAGTCAATGAAGTCACGGGTTTGGACTTGCTCGATAACTTGCTCTTCGCCACCCACTGATCGACCTGTCCCTGCAAAGCCGATTGTTGCTTCGCGGAGGCGGCGCTGAATGATTTTCTCCAACCCACCAAACGCACCGCTCACAATAAAAAGGATGTGCTTGGTATTGATGGTAGTCGCACTCTTCTTGCCTCTCTGCGACAGATCCATCATGGCCTGAATCTGGCCCGCTATGTCCTGAGGGGACCGGGCCGGAACCTCCGTTTCCTCCATGAGTTTGAGTAGATTCGTCTGAACTCCGCGACCGCTCACGTCCCGTCCCGTCGTGTGGTTCGAGGAAGCTATCTTGTCGATCTCGTCGATGTAGATGATACCGTACTGGGCGCGAGCTACGTCGCCATCCGCCCGTCGTACGAGTTCTCGGACCAAGTCTTCGACATCCCCTCCGACGTAACCTGTCTCGGAGAATTTTGTGGCATCCGCTTTGACGAACGGAACTCCGATCAAATCTGCCGCACATCGAATAAGGTATGTCTTTCCCACACCCGTCGGGCCAAGAAGTATGACGTTCTGCTTGGCATAGTTGGGCTGCGCTTTGCCTTCCATCGCTAGTCGGACGTGGTGGTAATGATCGCAGAGAGCAACGCTCAGTACTTTCTTTGCTTCTTCTTGCTTGATTACGAAGCGATCCAGGTGGGCCTTGATGTCTCGCGGCTTTTTATCGAAGGCAAAATCCGTCGGGCGGATCTCAATGTCGGGACCATCGCCTGATTGCGAGGCCTCATTTGGGGGAAACACAGTTACGTTCACTCCTTTGAAGTGCTGTCGCATGAAGTCTTGTAACTGCCGCTGGAATTCCTCGGAAGAAGGCGGATTACTCATGTTTGGCTTTTGCATATCGAACGTCTGAATGCAACATAGCCGAGTCCGCCTTCAACGCAATGCCCCCTCTAGTAAACTCAGGATGGTTACAACCAGGTCAGATTGGAGTGCGCTCAAACCACTTCAGTCTGAAGAAATCACTTTTTGCCCCGGAGGCGGGAACGGTAGCCAATAATACTATTACCGGCCGTTTGCGCGCGGTTTGACCTTAACGATAACCACGGTGAGATCGTCCAACTGCGGCTGATTCTGGGAGAAATCACGGACGGCCTTGTAGAGCGTATCCAAAATTTCACGGGCAGTCCCGTGAGAGTGTGCTCTGACAACATCCAAGGCCCGCTGCACACCGAAAAGATCATTCTCAGGGGAAATCGCCTCTTCGACGCCGTCCGTTACCAACACAACGATGTCATTTTCCGCAAGTTGAACCGCTTCAGCAGCCGAGTAGGAAAAGTTCGGTTGCACCCCCAGAGGTACACCGGTTCGCTTCAGCAAACACTTGACCTGCCCAGAGGAGTCGATGACATAGCCGTTGGGATGACCTGCGCTTGCGTAGGTCAAGGTTTGGGCGACAGGGTCCAGCTTGGCAAAAGTCAAGGTCACAAACCGCTCGAAATCGACATCTTCGGCCAACATTAGGTTCGCTCGCGTGAGGATCTCGCCCACGTCCTGTCGGTTTCGCGCCAGGATGCGCAGGTACGCTCTAGTTTCAGCCATAAGCAAGGCCGGGCCAACACCATGGCCGGTAACATCGGCAATCACTATTCCCAGAGAGCCATCGACCATCGGCAGGAAGTCAAAGTAATCCCCGCCCGTGGCCTCTGCCGGATAGGAGGCACCGGCAATATCAAATTGAGCAAACTCTGGAGCTGTTTTCGGAAATAAGCGCTGTTGGATCTCACGGGCTACCTGGAATTGTTCCTCATTTTCCCGCAGCTCCTGCTCGGCTCGTTTGCGCTCTGTGATGTCGCGAATGAACATGACAAACCAACGCCGCCCCTGAAATTGCATTTCGTTAAAGGCGATCTCAACCAAAACGTCCGTCTCATCTTTTCGCCGGGCAATGGTTTCTGCGATACGAGGCCGGGCACTTCTTACACCCGAATGCAAATACTGTAGAAAGTTTTGGTCTCTGTCTTCTCGCGCCTTTTCCGGCAGGAGAAGAGTCAGGTTCTTGTTGACCAACTCTTCCGGCGTATAACCGAAGAGCTTCTCGACAGCGGGGTTGGCAAAGTGAATGTTGCTGTCCGTGTCCATGAGCAAAATCCCATCCGTAGAATTTTCCCACAGCAAACGGTAGCGAAGCTCACTTTCCTTCAAGGCTTCCTCCGCATCGTGTTTGGCCGAGCGAGTCTCTGCCTCGCGCAATTCCCGTTCCACGGCTGGGACCAGGCGGGCCAGATTGCCTTTCATGAGATAGTCGTGAGCGCCCGCCTTCATCGCCGCCACCGCTACGTCTTCGCCGATACCACCGGAGATGATGATGAATGGGAGATCCTGACCACTCTCCTGAAGGACTTTCAGGGCACCAGCCGCGTTGAATCGCGGCATGTTATAGTCCGCAAGAATCACATCCCAATTCTTACCGCTGAGAGCGGTCCGCATTTCCTCGGGGGTCTCCAACCTTTGGAAGATCGGCTCATATCCCCCTTTTCGCAGGGCATTCACCAGCGTCCGGGCATCGAACTCAGAATCCTCCAGAATCAAAACCCGCAAAGGCTTTCTCTCAGGCATGACTGGAACTTGCGACTCCATCACTAGGACCGTACATTTAGAGAAAAGCGGAAGCTCAAGCCAGAGAATCTTTTCTGGAGCCAAAGGCGATTCCCTCCGATAGAACGACAGACGATAAATTGTCGCTTGTTCTTTGAAGCCCGACGGAACTGGAAACCTGACAGAGCCTGTGAACCGATGTCGCAGAATTGGCTCTACAGGGAACCGTTTTTGCTCGTGGCGGCGTGCTGGAGGCGCGCTACATCGGGATTCTCAGGCGTAAACACGCCAAGAGTCAGTAACTTGCCTGGTCGATGCGGCGGCGTGGTTCGAGGATCTTTCCAGTGCCAATTCTCCGCGTGACCATCGGCGAAGGAAAGGTTACCTCCGCCATTGTGCCATTCGGCAGGGAAATCCACGATTGCGTGCGGCCTCGGTGAAGGAGAGTTAAAGCCTGTCATGTCGATGGGGAACCAAGCGTCGTTGAGGCTATCGTCCCTCTCGTCGAGGAATACAAACCGCTCTGAAGGGCTGGGAGATACTATCTGCGAGAGGCTCGTAATTTGCCGAAAACCGGCAGTGTAGGGTCCAGGCCTGGAACCCATGTAGCCATTCATAGCAATGCTTCGGACACGTGGCGCTCCAGTTCGTCCTATGTTCAGGCTCTTGTCAGCCGGACATTTGAACACACGAGCCGAATGGCCCAAGTAATTGGCCAGGGGTGAGTATTGAGTCAGCAAAAGAACGTTAGTATCGCTGCTGCCACCTGCAGAAGCTGGAAAGGTACTTCCGCCGCTAAAATCGATCCATCCTAACACCCAGGTTCTGTTACTATTTGAAAGCGTTTGGACCTCCCCACCATCCAGATTGCCGACGAGTTGCCCTCCATGATCCTCCGCGTGCTGGAACCAAGCGGCTGTCATGGCCTTCAGGTTCGAGAGGCATGTGATCGTTTGACCCCCACCCCTGGAGCTAGCAATGCCGGAAATCTGTAGCAAACACAACATTCCCACAGCGCCGATGACTGCGGATACGTCACAACGCGTAAATGCCTGCGCAGGACGAAAACCAAGGCGACGGTTCACGGGGTTCTCGGAGAGATGCATGCTCGATCTGAGCAGTCCACGTGCCGTAGCGGGATTGTTTGCTCCCGTCCTTAATAAGCACCTTCCCGACGGTGAAACCTTTATTTAGGGCGAGAAAGACTGCTTACTGCCGTTGACCAATGATGGTCCAAGCGTGAAATCTTCACGCACTTTGCGTGAAAATCACGCGTATGAGAGTTCCTCACGATGCAAAACGGTGGAAAATATTCATTCAGACTACCTTTGCTGGCTCCAACCGCATCTGGCACGGAAGTTGTTAATCATCGCTCAACCCATCCATTTTCACCCAGCCGGAGCTGGGGCAATGCAGGGAAAGAAACCGGGAAATGATTGGTGGAATATGAATACTCGTTTCGCTTTAACTCTGCTTGGACTGGCTGTGCTGGAAACAAATCGACTCTCCCAATGCGCCGAACCACCGCTCATCAAACCGGTTTCCATCGCCAATCCGGCCATACCTGCGGCTGCTGGAGGCAACGGTGATTCATTCGTGGCCCAAATCAGCGGAGATGGAAGGTTTGTAGTGTTTGTTAGCAATGCCAGCAACCTGAGGACTAATGACCAGTCCTCGGCTCCGCTTGGGATATACCTAGACGTCTTTGTCCGCGATCTGCAAACGCGCCAAACGAGCTTAGTCAGCGTCAACCCAGAGGGCACCGACAGTGGTAATGATCATTCGAACGCTCCGGTGATTTCAAATGATGGGAGGTTTATAGCCTTTGAGAGTGATGCCACCAATCTGGTCACGAACGACTACAATGGTGCGAGGGACATTTTTGTGCGTGATACGGTTGACGGCAGGACAACTTTGGTAAGTGTCGGTACCGACGGGCAATCAGGTGGAGGGAATTCGGAAACGGCCGTTATTACGCCCGATGGTCGGTTCGTGGCATTCGTCAGCGCTGCGGAGAATCTCGTCGCAAACGATACAAATGGAATCACCGATGTTTTTGTGCGCAATTTGCAGACTGGGGTCACGACACTTGTCAGCACGGGGGCTCAACTGAATGCCCTATTCTCCGGGACCTCAGATTCTCCTTCGATTTCCGCCGACGGCCGGGTCATCGCCTTCACCAGCACAGCATTGAACCTTGTCCAAGACGCGGAAGTCACAAACACCGCTCAGCGCATCTACGTCAGGGACACCTCGACGGGCGCAACATTGTGGGCAAGCAAGGATGTCCATCGCTTGATGGGGCCTCGGGCCGACAGCTTCAACCCGGTGATTAGCCCGAACGGGCAGTTCGTGGCTTTCAAGGCCGAATCCGCCACCAATGCTACTAGTCTGTTTTGGCATGATCTCGTTGCCGGAACAACGACGTTGGTGACGACGAACATTCGCGGCGACGCGATTACTGTGGACGACTATGGACCCGTAATGAGCGCTGACGGACGCTTTGTTTGTTACACCAGCCAGGAAGAGGCGAGTCAGATCTATCTTTGGGACTCTCAGACGGGGAGCAATGTTCTCGTGTCCGTGAATCTGCAAGGTTCGCGGCCAGCAAATGACAGCTCGGATACTCCGAACATCAGCTCAGACGGCTCAGTCATTGCTTTTCTTAGCATCGCAAGCGATCTGGTTACAAACTCCGTAAGCGGCGAATTTTTCCAAGTTTACGTGCGCGATTTAAAGACCGGGAAAACACAGATAGTAAGCACAGGGCAGGATGGGTCAACCGCCGGCACGGAGGATGTGTTCGAGGCATCTCTTAGCCCGGACGGAACCAAAGTCTTGTTCGCGAGTTCGGATAATATTCTTACCCTAAATGATGACAATAACGCGATCGATCTGTTCGTACGCGACCTTTCGACTGCCAAGGCGGACCTTGTTTCGGTAGAGGGAACTGGCTTGCCCTCTCAAACCGGCAATGGTTGGAGCACACTGGCTGACAACTCCGTAAGTGAAGATGGCCGTTTTGTCGTTTTCTCCAGTCTTGCTTCCAATCTCGTCACGAACATGACGGAAGGAAGATATGAGGTGTTTTTGCGAGACTTGGTCACGCAATCCACAACTTTGATTAGCGCTAGCACAAACGGCTCGGGTACGGACAAAGGTTCGCAGTTCCCGGTCATAAGCGCGAACGGACGGTATGTAGTCTTCCAAAGCGCGGCCTCGGATCTGGTCCCGAACGATATGAACGGCCAATTGGGTTTGTTCATCTACGACGTCGAAAACCACAGCACTCGAATGATTCCTTCCGTGGCGCCGCCTGGAAGGACTTTGACGCTCCAAGCTCCTCAGATCAGTGCGGATGGCCATTACGTCATGTTCTCCGACGGCACCGTCATTTACCTGTGGGATTCGCTGACGGGCTTTACGCAACCAGTTAGCCCCACAAACAATTTCCGTTCATCTTATCAATCCCACAGTATCAGTCGCACCGGACGGTACCTGGTTTACTACTTTGCCGGTGGCTTGACTGTTTATGATTCCCTAACCGCCACAACACACGACATCCTGATACGCGGGAGTGGGCTTGGCACTTACTGGCTGGGACAGGACGATCGCTACCTCGTTTATGACCTAAGGACGAATCTACAAACTGTGATTCACCGCTACGATTTACAGACACAGGAAGATGCCCCGGTAAGTGTTGGATATGATGGAGCTCCATACCTTCTAGGCGGGGCTGCCAGTCTCGTTTTGCCGTCACTTACTCCTGGGGGTCGCTTCGTGGCTTTCCAAAGCACTGCAACAAATGTGGTGCTCAGCGACACAAACGGTGCCAGCGACGTGTTCGTACGTGACTTGGAGTTGGGCACCAACATCCTCATCAGTATTAACCGCGATGGAACGACATCCGGCAATGCGGCTTCCGACCAAGCTTCCATCAGTTTTGACGGCCGCTATGTAACTTTCAGAAGCTACGCCACGAACCTGGTTAATGAATTGGTGAAAAGTGTCCCCAATATCTACGTGCGAGACCTCGTAGCCGGAATAACCCGAATATTGAGCGCCAGCGGGAAAGGTGACTCAGGTAACAACCTGTCTTCGAAAGGCTTCGTCAGCGGGGACGGGCGAGTCGTCCTGTTCGAAAGTTTCGCATCAGACCTTGTCGAACAGGATGAGAATGCAACCTCTGACATCTTTTATGCGGTTCTCTCGCCCGGGAACATTCTTGCGCCGCCGGTGTCCATTCGCGCTCCGGGAACTGGAATGACAGTCTTGAACTGGCCGTTGACACCCGGTCTCTCCTACGGCGTAGACTACAAGACTTCATTGTCTGATCCCCTTTGGATACCTCTCAGCGGCACGATTCTAACTGATGGGCAAACCGCGTCCTTTTCCGCAGGAGCGGAAACGGCCGGAACGCGTGGATTTTATCGACTCCACATTAATCCTTGAAAATCCCCACTCTCGCACTTGACGTTGCTCAGGTCTGGTGTTTCTTGCGGTCATGGTTCTCGCAAGGGTGTTTGGTTTAATTTTAGTAGGGTTGCTTTGTTCGGTCGTGTCCGGCTGCCGAAGCACGTATTACGCTGCATGGGAGCAATTGGGAAAACATAAACGGGATCTGCTAAAGGACTACGTGCAGGATGCTCGCGACGATCAAAAGGAAGCGACCCAGCAATTTAAGGACGCCCTGACTCACCTTCGAGAGTTGTATGGCTTCGAGGGGGGTGACTTGGAAAAGCTCTATAATCGCCTGAAAAGCGACTATGATCGGTCACAGGTTAAAGCCGGAACGGTGAAACACCGCATCGAGCAAGTGGAACAAGTGGCTTCTGATCTGTTCAAAGAATGGGAGGGAGAAATCGGCCAGATCTCGAATGAAAAATTGCGATCCGACAGCCGACTCAAGTTGCGGGATACCCGTGCCAAGTACGAATCTCTGCATTCTTCAATGAAGCGGGCTGAGCGCAGCATGGAGCCAGTGCTGAAACAGTTCAACGACCAAGTCCTTTATCTCAAACACAATCTCAATGCACAGGCCATTGGCAGCCTCAAAGGGGAAAGTGTGGACATTGAAAGGGAGATTCGAAAACTCATTGATGAGATGAACTCTTCCATCAGCGAAGCAGATTCCTTCATCCGCGCCCTGCCCTGACATCCTTTCGCTCTCTGTTCGCTTGGCCGGCAATTGCTCCTGAAGGTAAAGCCGGAGCGTTGCGGCCCCTTCTCGCGGGCTCAGGCGTAGCCTTCTCAGATCGAGTCAGAAGCTACGAAACGTGAGTCGGTGTCCTCGCAAAGCGAAGTTAAGCGAACGATTCCGGCCGGCCTTTTGCCTTGACCCCTTGAAGCCGGCCTCTAATCCTCCTCCGCATCCGAAACTTACTATGAAAAGTGTCTCGCTTAAATTCTGTCTAGCTGCCGCCTGTGGCTCGATCTCCTTTGGCATCACCGCGCGCGCTGCCGACTATAATTTCGGTCCTTTCCCGATTCACAATTCGCCCAAACCCATCTTCGAGACTTTCGGCACAATTGAACGCAACGATCCTGCAATCGACAGTCTCATCGCTCCAGATGCAAAGATCGAAAAGCTTGCAGAAGGCTTCCAGTGGGCGGAGGGCCCTGTATGGGTCTGGCGTCAGCACGGACTGTTCTTTTCCGACGTCCCCAAGAACGTGGTGTATCGTTGGAACGAGGAGGATGGTGTCACAGAATTTCTAAGGCCGAGCGGCTACACTGGCAGCGTCCCGCGCGGAGGTGAGCCCGGGTCAAATGGTTTAACGTTGGATCCTCAAGGGCGACTCGTTCTTTGCGAGCACGGGGACCGCCGAATCGCTCGCTTGGAAAAGTGGGTCAGAAACGGACCTCAAAAAACCCTAGTTGAGTACTACGACTGGCACCGCTTCAACAGCCCCAACGATGCCTGTTACAAGTCCAATGGAGACCTCTACTTTACGGATCCACCGTACGGTTTGGAGGGCGGGACCAATTCGCCAAAGAAGGAACTCTTCTTCAGTGGCGTTTATCGGCTGGCCAAATCGGGCAAGTTGACACTGCTCACCAAGGAACTCACTTTCCCCAACGGCATTGCCTTTAGCCCAGACGAAAAGACCTTGTACGTCGCGGTCTCCGACCCAAACCACGCCGTATGGATGGCATATCCGGTAAAGGCGGATGGCAGGCTGGATAAAGGAAGAGTGTTTTACGATGCCACTCAATGGGCCAAGACCAAAAAAGGACTCCCCGACGGCATGAAGGTGGACCACGCCGGAAACGTGTTCGCAACAGGACCGGGTGGAGTGCTCATTTTCTCACCTCAGGGAAAATACCTGGGGGCCATCAACACGGGAGAACCAACTGCAAACTGTGCTTGGGGTGACGACGGCTCAGTTTTGTACATTACCGCGAACAACAAACTCTGTCGTATCAAAACGAGGACGAAGGGTGGCCGCCTATGACCCAAACCACCTAAGCCATAGCAAATTGAGTAAGGGGATGATCGAGGGATAACACTGCCAGGATCGTACACCCCTCCTCGGAGTAGTTGTCGCCGTGTTTTGTACCTGCAGCCGCGCTGTGGAAATCGCCTGCGCGCAAAACCTGATCTGAGATGCGGAGATCGCCAGTCAGCACGTAAATCTGTTCAGAATAGCTGTGAATGTGGGGCGGGTAGTGCGTACCTGGCTCGAGCTTCCCCAATAGCACAGCATATCCTCTGGCAGGGTCGGTTGAGAGCAGTTGCACGAAAGCGCCGGGAACGGGCAAAGCCTTCCACTTTTCGGCTGCGCCGGCCCAAATAAAGTTAAAGCCGGGCTGGCCGACAATAGTTTCTGTAGCTTTAGGATTCGGAACTCTGACTTTCTCTAGGATCCGACCTTTCAGTGAAGGAGAAGGCTTTTCCGAGCCGACCAGAAAAAGACCGGATGTCGCCATGGCATCTCTAAACGCGGCGAGTTCCCGGGGGCCTGATGGATCTCCCTGCGCCAAGTATTGCTCCCAGTCGATCAGATCCTGACCGTCGAGCGCGCCCACGGCTGCCATCGCGGCTAGCTCTTGAATACGCTCAGGGTTCATAGGTTCGCATTCTAGTTGGATCTTGAGATCTGGGATAGCCGGAAGGCCCCTCGCCCACCCTCTTGAAAGTGGTCTCTGGCTTAGGGAACTCTTTATCTCCCATCAGTTTTCGTAGTCGTATCAATCCCCGACGAATTCGGGCCTTCACGGTTCCTAAGGGTAGACCGAGAGCGGATGTTATTTCAGTTTGAGTAAGGCCGCCGAAAAAGGCCAATTCGATCGCTTGTCGTTGTTCTGCCGGCAACCAGGTTATCGCAGCGCGAACATTGGAAGCAGTTTCATTCCTAAGCGTCGCTTCGAACGAGCTATCCGACTCGTGAGGGTCGCCAACCCCGTTTTCCAGCGCTACCTCTATTAGTCGCTTTCCCCGGGAATTCGCCCGCAAGCGATCAATAGCTCGGTTTCTGGTCAAGGTGATCATCCAGGTAAGCGGCTTGCCCAGCTTCGAATCGTAGGCCTCGGCTCGATTCCAAATCTGGAGGAAGACATCTTGAAGAACGTCCTCCGCTTGCGATCGATCACGGAGAATTCGCAGAGCCATAGAAAACATCAGGCCGGAAAACTCGTCATAAAGCTGGCCAAACGCAGTAACGTCCCCAGCAGCCACGCCTTGCAGCAACCGACATTGGGTTGTATCCGAACCTGGAGTGGTAGGATCCTGCTGATCTGGACCGAAAGTCATTCTAGACATGCGACGCCAAAGCGCATGGCGGACGAGTATCGCTGTTCTTACCCATTCTTGTCCAGCGAAGGCCATGATTGGAGAATGTCCCGCATCATCCATTACTTACGCTCGGTTTCGCTAAATGGATGCGAGAAAAGCTGAAAACCTCCGAAGCTGAGGAAGAAGTCCTACTCGGCCTAGATCCTAAGAGGGTTTGCCTTTTCACTAAGTCTTAGCCCCAACGCTGACGCAAGATCAAACTCTTGCGGCTAAGCGCTTGGACCGCCGGAGGTAAATTCCAGTTATCAACAGAATAAAGCCGGTGATGAGTCCAAACGTCGCGGGTTCGGGAACGGCGGACACCTGCCAGCCGATATCCTCGAGTCCGACCACGTCCAAGTCGGTGATGTATTTCCTTTGCCCTATTGTGAGGCTGGGATCCATAAGGGCTTCCTGGAGAGTTCCAGTCCCTGAAACCACGCTCATCGTTCCCTCTGCCCAGTGGTCCTGGCCTCCATTCAAAGGCACTTGCCCGCCAAAGGCTTGAACGGACGAGGAACCTGTGAAATCGCCCGAGCCATTTATCTTGTTACTCCAGCTTGGTGCCTGCCCAATGCCTAAAACATGCGTAATTTCGTGTAGCGCAACCGAGTAAAAGTCATTCAACCCCGAAAACGGCTCGACGGTCGAGGCGTCCGCATCGAAATACCAGGGCGCCGCACTATTGAACGTGAGCACTCCACCCCAGGGGGCATAGTCGACGTCTGTCGGCGATCCCCCCAACGTTCCACTCATCCGGGTAACTCCCGAGACGCCGCGTGAAACGATCGAATCGTACCAACCACTCGTGCCGTTGCCAGAGGCTCCACCAGGAGTCGCAGTCCCTAAAGTTGAGGAGCTGTTTGGATTCCAACCGAGATCTTTTCCGCCGACATAAATGACCAAGGTATTTGCTGGAATAACCGGGTCCGCGACCGAAATAGTGCTGGAGTCTGAAGGACTAGTGAAATCTCGACTCCAGTGGTTGTTGCCGGAGGGTATGATGGCGTTGAAAGTGTCGGTCAAACGGCTCGTCAGTGAATTCGCCGCAGCCTCGAGAGTTGTGCGCCGGCCAATATTCGCGCCGGAGAAGAACCCCCCATCATAGGTATAATCGAAGAGAATGGCCACCTGAGCTTGGAGAGAATGGCTGACGCCGAGGAGTACTGACAAAACCGTTACAACCAAGAGTGACTTCTGCTTCATAGAAGATAAATCGGTTTTAAGAGAAGCTCGCTTAAACCAACGAGCGCGACAGGAAGTGCAATCCCGCGTCAGACCTTAGGGTCTACTGAGAAGGCTTAGCTGATGGTTAGCCGTGCAAGGGATTTATCTGACGGATCTTAGAGACTGAATTACTACTGGGGCCTGCCTAGCTTTGAAAAAGGTGAACTCGGGTAGGTTGCTCCTTTCACTGACCACCCCAACCAAGGGCGACAGCAAGCCACATCAGAGCGTATGCAAGGAGAGCAGTGGCAGGGATCGTCAATATCCAGGTCCACACAATCCTCTCAACCAAATTCCAATCGACAGCGCTGAAGCGACGGGCTGCACCGACACCCATTATCGCGGTTGTGATCGAATGTGTGGTGGAGATAGGCATTCCTAGTTTGCCGGTGACAACGAGCAATGTTGCAGCGGTACCTTCCGCAGCGAATCCGTGCACCGGCTTTAGACGAACGAGCTTATGACCAAGTGTTCGGATGATCCGCCAGCCCCCGATGTATGTCCCCATGGCCATCGCCAAGCCACAAGAGATCTTCACCCATAGCTTGATCTCGAATTGTGGCGTGTGCAAGAACCCCAACCATTCGGGCAAGTTACGCAAATGGCCTTTTGTCGTCGCCGCGTAGCAGGCGAGTGTCATGATCCCCATTGTCTTTTGGCCATCCGCAAATCCATGAGCCCAACCCATATAGGAAGCGCTCACCAATTGTAACCTGCCGAACGTCACATTGATCCAAGCAGGACGTATGTAACGAATGATCGAGAAAAGTATTCCCATGAAAATCATCCCTCCGACAAATCCGATCACCGGGGAAGTTAACATTGGGACCACGACTTTCGGTAGGAGACCATCGGAAACGATCTTACCGGCAGCGTCTTGGTTCGTCACAGACCATCGGATCACTTCCCACTTATTATGAGCGGAGGCCAAGGCAGCCCCCAACAACCCGCCGATGAGCGCATGGCTGGAGCTGGAGGGTAAGCCGAAATACCACGTTAGAACGTTCCACGTGATGCCTCCCAGCATGGCGCACAAGACTGTGACTGTGGTGATATAGGCCGAGTCTACAAGGCCGGCACCGATTGTCTTTGCCACAGCTACTCCACCCAAGGCGCCGATGAAATTTGTGACAGCACCGAGAATAACCGCCTGCCTGGGCGTTAGAACGCGTGTGGCTACAACGGTGGCAATCGCATTCGCTGCGTCGTGAAATCCGTTCGTATAGGTAAAGACCAGAACGATGAAATTGACGAAGATAAGAAAAATGACCCACTCCATTTTCGCTCCCCGGTTTAGGAATGTTTGAGGACCGTGTTGGCGATGACGTTTCCAACATCCCGGCATCGATCCATCACCTTCTCCAACAGCTCGTACAAGTCCTTGAGCATGATCACCTGGAGCGGAGGAAATTTGCCGCTATACAAATCCTTGAGCAGGTCGAGCATCATTTCGTCAGCTTGGCCCTCGGCGTTCTGCAAGCGTTCGTTGTGATCGATGACCTGTTCAAAATGGGCCTTTTCGAGTTCTCGAACCATCGCCGCCACCGTATCAGTCGCCTGCTCCAGGAATGCGACATGCCGGGCAAAATCCACGCTTCGGATTTCGGGTTGGCAAATAAGGTAACGCTCGGCGAACTTTTCCACCGTTTTTGGGATTTTATAAAGGACGCTTGAAATCGCTTCGATGTCCTCTCTATCAAGTGACGTGACCGATGATCGAGCCAGCAAAGCGGCGATCTCCCCGTTAATGCGCTTTCCTTTGCGCCGGGATTCGACAAATGGATCCAAACGATACTCAGAGCCTTGTTTTGCGAGAACAGCCTTTAAGGCTTGTACACTTGACCGACTCTCCTCTGCGCTTGCCTCCAGCAAATCAAAGAATCTTGTATCCTTTGCGAAGAATTTCTGAATCGAGAACATGGAACTAGAGTCCAGCAGCTGGGGCCAACTTGGAAAGCCTTTTGTGGAGGTAAAGGATTGCCCTTCGATCCAGACCCCGTGTTAAGGGAATTCTTCTGTGGTCGCGCCTCCCTCCACTAAAGGGGGTCGTCAGTCCGGATCCGCACGAGCGTCTGGCACCTTCCAATTGCTGATTAATGCATTGGGCACGCCCTTAGGGCACAGGTCGCGTGCGAAACGCTTCCTCCAGTTCTTGCCACAATCCCGGCTTGTCGGGTGCAGCGAGAACATAGCTCTTATCCTGATGAGTCCAACTTGCGGTTTTAAGGCGGCCGACCTGGGCAATACTCAATTTGTCCTGCGGCGGGGGATCTGGCAGCGCGGAGCGAGCAATCACGAAGACATAAAGATCGGCCTTTTTCTGAGAATCCAGACAAACCATCGCGACTTTGTTTCCCTGCCAACTAAGAACTCCCCCGCCCTCTCCCGGCAAGTTTGCAAGAGCTTTAGGCAATTCATAGTCGGAATGGGCTCCTTTCTGCCTCAGAAAGTCACGGATGAGAGCTTGATTCGAGGTCTCAATGTCCATGCTATATTGTCGGAGGGCAGTGCGGACCATCCGAGCGCGGAACCCAGCGAAGCGCTCCTCCGGCTTAGGCGAGAGCATCCAAAACGCGGCGAAGCCGACAAAAAACACGATTGCTGCCGCAGCCAGCCAATAACTAGGTTGGTTCCAGCGGATCAACTTCTTCGGACCGGGGATTGCCGACAATATTCTTTGCTCAAGGGCCAAAGGAACAGGGATCGATCGGAATTTGGCCTGAAGAGCGCGGTGAAATGCTACTTGTTCTGCAAGCCATTTTTCCAACTCTCGGTCACGGCGCGCAAAATCCAGAGCCTCCTGGATCTCGGGGTCAGATTCATCCGGGCTCCCTGGCCGGTAGAGCTGGAGGATCCTCCTGGCGCTTTCTTTATCCACGTGGATGCCTCTCTTCAATTCGGCAAATAGCGAGGCCATCCGCTAAGGCCAGTTGCAGTTGTACGATTCCTCGTGAGATGCGTGATTTCACTGTCCCGAGCGGGATATCGAGAATCTCAGCGATTTCCTTGTAGGAATGGTCTTCCAGGTAGAAGAGCACGAGTGGCGCCCGGAACGCCTCCTCAATGCGATCAAGGAAATCTAAGACAGTAGTTGAGTCTGCGTGAGTAACAACTTGAGGTGAGATGGTGGGCAGCTCTGGAACAGAATCAGTGAGTTCGGTCTGTGGGAAGCGAGTTTGCTTGCGCCGCCTTTCGAGAAATTCGCGGTGTAAGGTGGTGAATAGCCACGTCTTCACTTTGCTCGGATCTCGGAGCTGGTGTCCCTTTGTCGCCCACACATAAAAAGTCTGCTGGGTTAGTTCACACGCGTCAGCTTCGGACCGGGCCAAACTGAGAGCAAATTGATACAGAGGGCCATAGTACACATCGACCAATGTCTCAAACTCCAAACCAGAAGACATAAACGAAGGTCATCCCTTTTGTGAGGGCTGAAAATACGCAAAGTTCCCGCAGGGCACGAACTTACGGCGAAAAATTTCGATCTTTAGCTGCTTGTGAGAACTGGTCTTCTTCTTGGGGAACCAGATGGGAACCTCGTACATCAAAGACCTGCGGAGTAGTTTGCTCATCGTTCAACGGCGGCGGCAAATCCGAATTAGATCAATCAGACCCTTCGTTTACTATGAAAATCAGCGTCATGGGAATGTTTAAGAGGCTCAGTGCGTTGCTGAGCCTTTTCGCGTATCCGGGATTGATGTCCAATCCCGCTCGGGCCATAACCACCAATGTTGTCTTTAGCAACTATTCGTTCAACCCAAGTGCCATCACTATCCACGTGGGCGACACCGTGATGTGGAGTAATGGCGGGGGAACACATACTGTTACCGGAGACAATGCGTCCGATCCATTTTGTGGTTCCGGCCCGGTGCCGCAGTTTTGCTCGGTCACTTTTACCAATGCCGGCACCTTTCCCTACCATTGCGAGTTCCATGTCGATTTTCAAATGAAGGGGACGGTCACCGTACTCGACGCTGAAACTAACTCAAGCCCGAGTCTGGCACCTGGGGTTTTTGTCGTTCATAATCTGGTAGCTGATCAGCCGGGAGTAGCTGAGCGAGTTGATACCAATCTTTTGAACCCCTGGGGTATTGCCACCAGTACCACCAGTCCTTTCTGGGTCTCAGACAACCATGCCGGAGTTTCTACTCTCTACAATAGCACCGGCGGGGTCATGTCCCTGGTTGTCACTGTGCCAGGTCCCACTGGCTCCTCCTCTGCCGGCACCCCAACCGGAGTCATCTTCAATGGCAGCACCAACTTTGCGATCACCGGCGGACCTGCCCGCTTTATCTTTGCCGGGGAGGATGGCGTCATCTCCGCCTGGAACAACAGCAACGGAGTCGCCGCTGTTGTCATGGCCGATAATTCTGCTTCGGGTGCTATCTACAAGGGCTTGGCTTCGGCCTCGACCGGAGGGTCGAACTTCCTTTACGCGGCCAACTTTCACGCCGGTACCATTGATGTCTTTGACGGCAACTTCGCTGCCGTCAATCTGCCTGGGGCCTTTGTCGATGCGACTATTCCGGCGGGTTTTGCGCCATTTAACATTCAAAACCTTGGAGGCAATTTGTATGTGACCTACGCCAAGCAGGACGAGGACAAGGAGGATGATGTGGCCGGACCCGGCAATGGCTTTATCAATGTGTTTGACCCGAGCGGCAACCTGATCACCAACCTAGTCAGTGGAGGCGCATTGAATTCGCCCTGGGGCCTGGCATGGGCGCCGGACAGCTTTGGAGAGATTGGCGGTTCATTGTTGGTAGGTAATTTTGGCGACGGACATATCAATGCCTACAACCCAACCAATGGAGCTTTCCTGGGCGCATTGCAGGATGGGAAAGGCAATGCCTTAGAAATTGAGGGTCTTTGGGGCTTGATCCCGGGCAACGGAGGCAATGGGGGAAACACCAATACCGTGTACTTCACTGCAGGTCCAGGTGATGAGTCACACGGGGTGTTCGGCGGCATCTCCACCCTCGCTCCTACTGCTCTCGTCGTTCATAATCTGGTAGCTGATCAGCCGGGAGTAGCTGAGCGAGTTGATACCAATCTTTTGAACCCCTGGGGTATTGCCACCAGTACCACCAGTCCTTTCTGGGTCTCAGACAACCATGCCGGAGTTTCTACTCTCTACAATAGCACCGGCGGGGTCATGTCCCTGGTTGTCACTGTGCCAGGTCCCACTGGCTCCTCCTCTGCCGGCACCCCAACCGGAGTCATCTTCAATGGCAGCACCAACTTTGCGATCACCGGCGGACCTGCCCGCTTTATCTTTGCCGGGGAGGATGGCGTCATCTCCGCCTGGAACAACAGCAACGGAGTCGCCGCTGTTGTCATGGCCGATAATTCTGCTTCGGGTGCTATCTACAAGGGCTTGGCTTCGGCCTCGACCGGAGGGTCGAACTTCCTTTACGCGGCCAACTTTCACGCCGGTACCATTGATGTCTTTGACGGCAACTTCGCTGCCGTCAATCTGCCTGGGGCCTTTGTCGATGCGACTATTCCGGCGGGTTTTGCGCCATTTAACATTCAAAACCTTGGAGGCAATTTGTATGTGACCTACGCCAAGCAGGACGAGGACAAGGAGGATGATGTGGCCGGACCCGGCAATGGCTTTATCAATGTGTTTGACCCGAGCGGCAACCTGATCACCAACCTAGTCAGTGGAGGCGCATTGAATTCGCCCTGGGGCCTGGCATGGGCGCCGGACAGCTTTGGAGAGATTGGCGGTTCATTGTTGGTAGGTAATTTTGGCGACGGACATATCAATGCCTACAACCCAACCAATGGAGCTTTCCTGGGCGCATTGCAGGATGGGAAAGGCAATGCCTTAGAAATTGAGGGTCTTTGGGGCTTGATCCCGGGCAACGGAGGCAATGGGGGAGATACAAACAACGTGTATTTTACCGCTGGGCCGCAAGACGAGTCCCATGGGTTATTTGGTAGTATTGGTGGTCCAGCTCCAGCAGTTGCAGGAGCTATTCAGTTCAACTCCATATCAAACGGAACAAATGGCCTCACTTTATCGTGGAGCGGTGGAACCGCGCCTTATCTCATTCAGGAGAAGTTCAGCATTTCTGATACGAACTGGATGGATCTGGTCACCGTTTCGAATACCACCGCCAGCGTTCCGCTTGTTGGACCCAATGGCTTCTTTCGCGTGTCAGACCACGCGACCAATCAAGTCTCCTTGATTACCGTCGCTTTGGATGGACCATCCGAGATTCCGATCACGACGAGCCCCGCCACCGGTGCCGGAGTCTTGTCCATCGAAGGGAATATACTGACCTATTACATCGTGTTTTCCGGTCTTACCGGCCCGGCCACGGATGCTCATATTCATGGCCCAGCAGGCCCTACGGAGTCTGCGAGTCCAATCAAGGGCCTGAACTTCCCGCCCGCCGCCGCCGGAGTGATGTCTGGGACGATCGATCTCAGCACCCTTTCGGGAGGTAATGTTCAAGCAATCAAAACCGGTAACGCATATGCCAACATCCATACAGATGAGCACGGTGGAGGCGAAATTCGCGGCCAGCTTGTTCCACGCTAAATCTCTCCTTGCTTCCGGGTGGAAGGAAGGAAATCCGGCGGCCCCTGAGCGGTTTTGAGACCGCAAGCCCATGCCGGGGCCGCCAACTCATTTGGGAACGTTTGCACGAGGCACTGGCAGCTCGGTTCCCAACACCCTCTTCCCTTTAGGGGAGGGAAGAGGGTCATTTGTTCCTCTTATTGGAGGTCTAGAGTGCCTTCAGCCATTGCATACCCACGAAAGTTGACGGCGGCACCGAACAAGCCGAATCTTGTGCGGAATGCAAAACCGTGAGGATGTGCGAATCGATAAATGGCTGTGGGCGGTGCGTCTTTATCGAACCCGCGCTTTAGCGGCGGCAGCGTGCCGGGCTGGGCAGGTAAAGATTGCGGAGCAGAACGCAAAGCCTTCACGGGTTGTCAGAATAAACGACATTATTTCGGCGACTGTGAACCAAATTGTGCGGACGGTGAGGGTGGTTGAGTTGATCGAACAGCGAGTTGGCGCGGGTATGGTTCCGGAGTTCCTTGAGGATCTTACTCCTCCGTCGGAGTACACGAAGAAGCACGAGCCACAATCTAAGCCACTGATTGTTCGTGCGCCCGGGAAAGGGCGTCCGAGCAAAAGAGAACGGCGTTCGATGGATGCGCTGATGAGGGCACTCAGCCTGAACACGCCTTGATTGGGCTCCAGTCCGACCTTACACGATCCTCATAGTCAAGCCACCGTCTATTACCACCGTCTGCCCTGTAATGTAATCGTTTTTCACCAATTCCAGAATCAACGTCGCGACTTGATCGGGAGTGCCTTCACGATGAAGGGGTATGCGATGCTCAAGGTTTAACTTCTTCTGCTGCTCACTCATTGCAGCATGAAAGGCGGTGCGGATCACGCCGGGAGCGACACAGTTGACGCGAATATTGTCGTCGGCGAACTCACGAGCCAACGCACGAGTAAACTGGGGAAGCGCTCCCTTCACCACTTGGTAAGCCACGTTGGTCTGGATGCCGCGAATTCCCGCGGTGGAAGAAATGAGAATCACCACACCCTGCCGCTTCTTCTGCATCACGGGAATCGCGGCGCGGCAAAGGTAAAAAATCGGATGCACATGGGTCTCGAACGCGGCATGCCACGAAGCCGGATCCAAACTCATGAGTCCTCCGTTAACGGGCCCCCCGGCGGAGTGAACCAATACATCCAATGAACCCAGCTGATCGAGCGTTTGCCGAACGTGGTCGCTTGCAACGTCAGGTTTTGAGATGTCGCCAGTGAGCACGACGCATCGTCGCTGCTTCTCCACGACAGCACGTTTGACAGCCTTAGCATCTTCGTTCAGCTGCCTCCCAGTAATGGCTATGTCGGCACCCGAATCGGCAAGGGCAAGCGCAGTCGCCGCTCCAATCCCACGAGTCCCTCCTGTGACCAAGGCTACGCAGTCTTTAAGTTTCATTTGGCGTCCCGCCGTAAATAATGGCAAAGGAATCAAAGACCAAGCTCAATGTGGCCCTGCGCCATCCGTCGCAAGCAGGACTAGAAACGAATGCCCAAAAGCGACGTAACCTTAGGTTCCGCCGGTAACGGTGTAACCCTGGGCTCGCAGATCCTCTGCCAATTCGCGCTCCATCTGTGCGGCAGCATCGAAGGGCATAGGATTGTAAGCCTCGTACAGTTCCGGCAAAAGCCGAATCCCGTAACGCTCTACGAAAGCTGCCGCCTTGTAGCCATTTTTGTGGTTCTGAAATCGCTTTTTGGGATCAAGGCCGCTCATACCCACGTAGAGGCATGGCTTTTGGGGGTCACGATGGGGATTTGCGGCGCGGACCTTCCGTAACCGTGCGACCCGCGAGTCCAGTAGTACAACATAAACGTGATGGTGGAAATTCTGCGGATCTTTACGATTCGCAGACTTGCGTTCCTGTTCGCGTTTCAATTGCCAGGGATTCTGTCGCTGCATTTCAATTATCAAAGTGTCGTGGAATGACACATTGCCCTATGCCTCTCGCAATACAATAGTGTGGCTGAGTTCCTCTGAAGAAAGAAAAGGCGCCTTCAAGGGAAGGCGCCATGCGAACCGGTTGCCCGGTGATTGCAAAAGGTTATTTTACCAAATCGTCTCTTCGACTTCGAGAAAGCCCTGCAACTGTCGGACGCGAGTAGGATGGCGGAGTTTCCGCAGTGCCTTTGCCTCAATCTGACGGATTCTCTCGCGCGTGACTTTGTACTGTTTGCCGACTTCTTCGAGCGTGCGTTGATATCCATCCACCAACCCAAAGCGCAATTCGAGCACCTTCCGCTCGCGCTCGGTCAAACTTGCCAACACATCGCTCAGTTTGTCTTTCAACAGATGGTAGCTCGTCGTCTCCGAAGGGTTTTCGGCCGTTTTGTCCTCGATGAAGTCACCGAAATTAGCATCCCCATCATCTCCGACCGGAGCCTGGAGAGAGATGGTCTGTTGCGCCATCTTGAGCAGGCTGTGAACGCGCTCGACCGGGATTTGCATCTCGTCCGCGATTTCCTCAGGTGTCGCCTCTCGGCCAAACTCCTGCATGAGCTGCTTCTGCGCGCGCCAGAGTTTGTTGATGATTTCAATCATGTGCACAGGAATACGAATCGTGCGTGCCTGGTCGGCGATTGATCGGGTAATGGCCTGTCGAATCCACCAAGTAGCGTATGTTGAAAACTTATAGCCTCGACGGTACTCGAATTTCTCGACTCCCTTCATCAGGCCCATGTTCCCTTCCTGAATGAGGTCCAAGAAGGATTGCCCACGGTTGGTGTACTTCTTCGCAATCGAGATCACCAAGCGGAGGTTTGCTTCGACCATTTCGGTCTTCGCCTGCTGCGCTGCCGCCGCGTAGTGCTTCATCTGCGCAAACGCCGCGAGGTAATCCTGGTGTGGCATCCGGACAAAGTGCTCCAACGCTTTGATCTTGCCCTGTTCGGCGTGAGCGATTCCGTGATGATGGCTGGACTTCCCATGCGCATGACAATCCTGAATCGCGCGATGGCTGGTTTGAATCTTATCGTGGATGTTTTCCGCGACGAGGATCATCTCCTCCAACACCTTTTGTTTGTAATAAAATTTCTGGAAAGTGTCCTGGAGCTTCTTGTCGAGTTTCTCAAAGTCATTCCGCAAGCGCTCGCGTTGAGTCTTGTTCGAACAATGCAGCCATTGCTCGGATTTCGCATCGACCTGTTGGTCGAGGGCTCGCACCTTTTTTACCAACTGGCGAAGAACGCCTAGGTGCTCCTCGCGACTGTCTACCTTCTTGTCCACGATCACTCGATCGAAACGCTCCTTGGGAGGTTCGCAAATGAGTTTTTCGGCGAGTGCGATGTGCTCTTTGCCAATGAACCCGAAACGATAGATGATGCGGCGCATCGCGATCTCCGCCTCTTCAATACGCTTACAGATAGCGACTTCCTGTTCCCGGGTCAGCAGTGGGGTTTTGCCCATCTGCTTCATGTACATCCGTACCGGATCATCCAGACTTTCGAACCGGCTTCGATCTTCCTCTTCTTCGACCTCCGGTTCCTTGGCGGGAGCAACCTCGGCCTGATCGACAATTTCGATATCTAAATTACCTAGGCGGGAATGGATCTCATCAAGTTCTGCGGGGGTGACATTACAATCTGCCAAAATCTCTTCGATATCATTGTAGGTCAGATAGCCTTGTTCGCGCGCCAAGCGGGTTAACTCTTTGACCTTCTCGTTGACATCCAGACCAGCATGGGGGGCTTTGCTTCCTTCGGCGCCCTCGGGACGCATTCCAGGGGCGGAGTCCCCATGCCGCCCTTTCTCGCCTTTGGAGTCCGTCCGAGTCGAAGGTCGGCCACGCTTTCGCGGTGCAGATGGGGGAGATGCAGGAGGGGTAGCGGGGTTACCAGCTGCGGCCAGTCGCTGGCCTTTTCCGAAAAAAAACTTAATACGTTTATGATTGGGCACGTTCTTATTTGGTCTGCTCACAGAGGATTTTGGTTTCGCTTTTGTCATGATCGCCGTGGCTCCACGCGAGGCGTGAAGTTAGCCGTCCATTCTTTCAGTGAGGTTTGAATGTGTCAAGCATTACGAATCTATATTTTATTTGAAAAACTTGTGGCGCGAGAGAGCCCAGCTTGAGATGGTAGCTGGTTTTTACGTCTCATTTGGCCTGGCAATTGCTTCAACGGCATCTTAGCGCTCTTCAATAAATGCGTTCGCAGCCCTGATCTTGGCACGCGGCAAGCAATTCATGCACAGGCCTCGGTTGCCCTGGAATTATTAGGTCTGGAGCGATTTCTGCCAAAGGGGCAAGGACAAAACAGCGACTCACCGCGCGAGGATGAGGCAAGGTGAGCAAGGAGGTTTCCCGGCGTTCAAACCCGAAAGTAATCAGGTCCAAATCGAGTGGACGTGGCTCATTCCAGATAACCTTGGGCTTGCGACCGAATACGCGTTCGAGCTTTTGTGTCCTTGCGAGAAGGGTTTCCGGAGTTTCTCCTGCCTTGAACGCGAGACCGACCGCTGCATTCACAAACATGGAAGAACCTGGTGGACAATCCACCGGCATTGACCGCCACAAACCGGATTTCAGAAGCGGTCGCGTAGAAAGCCCCTCGAGAACGTCGAATGCCTGATTTAAGATGGTTACCGATTCTCCCTGGTTCGAACCCAGAGCAATGAATGCGACTTGGTTATAGTTCACTTGAGACCGAGCACGGCCTCCATATCGTACACCCCGGGCTTTTGATTTACCACCCAACGCGCGGCCCGCAACGCACCATTGGCAAAGGTGTCACGACTGGCCGCTTTATGTGTAAGTTCCAACCGTTCGCCGTTTGCTGCAAAAACCACTGTATGGTCCCCAACAACGTCTCCTCCACGGAGCGAATGAACGCCGATCTCATTCCTGGTTCTTTCTCCGACTAAACCGCGCCGCCCGTGGACTCCAACGTCGTCCAGGTTGTCTTCACGGACGGTAGCGACGATTTCCGCCAAGGTCCGAGCGGTTCCACTCGGAGCGTCCTTTTTGAACCGGTGGTGCATCTCCACAACCTCCGGGTCGAATTCCGGCCCGAGGATCTGGGTCGCCCGGCGTGTGAGCCAGAAGAGAACATTAACCCCCGTGGAATAATTTGACGACCAGACCATGGGGATCACCGATCCGTAGGCCCGAATCGTTTTCTTTTCCTGCTCGGAATGGCCGGTGGTTCCAATCACGCACGCGATTCTGTTCTCTGCACAGAGTCTGACCACCTTCTCCGTGGCATCGTGCGAGCTGAAATCGATGACCACCTGAGCAGTTTCGATCGCGGAGCGGAGATCCTCCCCCTGATCCACTTGCCCGACTACATGCAAATCGGCGGACTGTGCAGCGCACGAGAGGAGCGCTTGTCCCATTCGCCCGCGCGAACCATTGATAACTATGTTTAGCACCTATTCGAGAGGGTTATTTTATGCGCGCAACTCGACACTGCTTCAACGTCTCCCGAAGTTTGTCCCGGTTGGCCGCAACCATGGCAACCAACGGTAATCGGTAATCCTCCTCGATCTGGCCGGCCATGGCCAAGGCGGCCTTGATGGGGATCGGGTTCGTTTCAATGAATAAATCCTTAAACAAGGGGAAAAACCTCGCGTGTAGTTTCAACGCCTGGTTGAGTTTTCCGGACTGGAATGCTGCAACCATCTCGGACACCTCGCGAGGAATGATGTTCGAGGCCACGCTGATCACACCGTCGGCGCCGACCGACATAAACGGCAGCGTCAGAGAGTCATCCCCACTGAGGATCGTGAATTTCGATCCCATCAGTTGGCGGATCTGGCTGACACGGTCTGGGTTGCCGCCGGCTTCCTTGATCCCTACAACATTCGAGCATTCACGCCCAAGACGCGCGATCGTCTCCAGGCTGATTTCAATTCCACAACGGCCGGGAATGCTGTAGAGCACGAGCGGCAGCCTCGTGTTGCGAGCGATCTCCCGGAAATGCTGGTATAGCCCCTCTGGGGTCGGCTTGTTGTAGTAGGGAGCGACCTGGAGCGATCCATCCGCTCCGACCTCCTCGGCTCCGCGGGTGAGATAGACGGCCTCACTGGTCGAGTTCGCACCAGTTCCTGCCAGAACTTTAATCCTGCCCTGAGCAAACTCTACCGCCAACTCGATCAGGTGGATGTGTTCCTCGTAGTCAAGAGTTGGCGATTCGCCAGTAGTTCCCACCGGAACAATTCCGTCCACTCCGCCGCGAACCTGAGCGGCGATCAACCGCTTGAGTGCCGGTTCATCAATCGCACCCCCCTTAAAAGGCGTTACGATCGCTGTATAAGTCCCCTTGAACATGGCTTCCCAGGATTTAAAGTTGGCTGTTGGCTATTGGCTGGATTCACTCGAGTAGCGCTTGGAGATCAGAGTTCAATCCGACCCTCGAAGACGAACTCGGCCGGCCCGGAGAGCCGCACATCGGAAAAATTATCTCTGTCCATTTGAAAACTGACTTGGAGGGTATCCCCTCCCTCCACCTGGACGTTGATGGGGGGTTCGAACTTATGGACCAACGCGGAAATCAGGGCCGCAGCGGTGACCCCTGTGCCGCATGCCAAGGTCTCCCCTTCGACACCCCGCTCGTAGGTCCGTACACGGATAGAGTTTGGAGCAAGAACCTGCACAAAATTGACGTTGGTTCCAGAGGGCGCAAACGCTTGGTGATACCGGAGCTCCCGGCCCCACTGTTGGACCATCGCCTGATCCGCACTGGGCACGAAGACCGCGATATGAGGCACGCCCGTGTTGAGATAATGAACCCGAAGCGAACCCTGACTGATTGTCACCGACTGATCCAGCCTCAGGCTGTGCGGTGGTGTCAGGTTGATAGTGACACGCGTTCTATCAAACTTTGCTTTAATGATGCCAGCGCCTGTCCTAAATGATGTGGACCCCTCGGCACTGGTCAAACGTTGGATGTACCGGGCGAAGCACCTCGCCCCGTTGCCACACATGTCTGCTTCACTACCATCGCTGTTGAAAAATTCCCACGCCCAATCTGCCTCTTTTTTTACGTCCGGCATGAGAAGAAATACCCCATCGGCTCCAACCCCGCGTTGCCGATGGCATAATTTCATCACTTGCTCCTTGGACAGCCGGATCGTTCCGTCCCGATTGTCGATCAGGACGAAATCATTTCCAGCGCCGTTCATCTTCGTAAACTGCAACTGCATCGGGCTGCAACCTAGCAAATGCAAGGAAACAACACAAGACAACAGAGACAACGGCCGCATGGGCACTTGAAACGGTGCGTGCCGGCAGTACCATTCCCTCGCTTACTCAGGAGGAAAAGTCTCAGAGGCACTTTTTGCCTGTGTATTTGCGTTAAAGCTGCCGCCAAAACCGGAAAAGAGCTTTACACATTCCGTCAGATTCCTAAGATTTGATACTGTGATTTCGTCAAATCTCGGCCGGGTCGGCGTTCCGCCGAAATCCGCGGGCAGTGCATCAGACCTTTCATTCAGCGTGGAGCTCGCTATCGAGCGTTCACAATCCTTTCTTTTGAGTCAGCAAAGGCCTGAGGGTTTTTGGAACGGCGAATTGATGGTAGACTCGACCCTTGTTTCAGACACGATCGCGTATCATCATTGGAATGGAAGCGTGGACAAGGCTTGGGAACGCAAAGCCGTCGCGCACATTTTTTCGATGCAGTTGCGAGATGGGGGCTGGAATATCTATTATGGTGGACCGCCCGAGGTCAACGCAACGATCAAAGGCTACCTGGCATTGAAACTTGCCGGCGTGCCGGTGACGGACCCCCGCATGTTGCGCGCGCGACAGGTGGCGCTAAGCCTGGGTGGCGTCCCACGCATGAACACATTCTCCAAGCTTTACCTCGCACTGTTGGGGCTCTTCCCATGGAAATACCTACCAACCATTCCCTGCGAGGTGATGCTTCTAGGGAAAATGTTCCATGTGAACTTCTACGAGATGAGTTCATGGAGCCGGTCAATGCTGGTGCCCTTGGCGATCATCAACCACTTCAAACCAACCCGCCCACAGAAGGGAGTTACCCTCGACGAACTATACCCGGAAGGTTATCACGAGCGGGAACTGGCGCTGCCATTTGATCCACAGTGGTTTACCTGGCGGAACCTCTTTCTTTGGTTAGATCGCCTCCATAAGTTTGCGGAACTGTTCGCCAAGTATAACATCCACCCATTTCGCAAGCGAGCACTTCGCAACGCGGAGCAGTGGATGATAGAACGACTCGAGGGCACGGACGGTTTGGCGGCGATTTTTCCCGCGATGTTGAACAGTCTCATCGCCCTTAAGGCGCTCGGGTACGCGGCAGATCATCCGGAAGTGAGGCGCGCGGAACGGGAACTCAAAAAGTTGGAGTCCGAGACCGATACAACGGTATGGATCGCCCCATGTTTTTCCCCCGTGTGGGACAGCGCGATTGTCGCCATATGTCTTCATGAGTCCGGAATTCCCGCCGAACACCCTGCTCTCGAGAAATGCTCGGATTGGTTAATCAAGAAGGAAATTCGCTTTCGTGGAGACTGGCAGTATAAGAACCCGGCCAAGGTAGATGCCAGTGGCTGGGCGTTCGAATTCGAGAACAAGTGGAATCCGGATGTCGATGACACGGCGATGGTCCTGCTCGCTTTACGACGCGTCGCCGGGAGCAACGTGGCCCAACGGGATGAATGTTTTCAACGAGGCCTAAAATGGACAATGAGCTTCCAGTGCAAGGACGGTGGCTGGGGCGCATTTGACAAGGACTGCACAAAAAACATTTTGGAGAAGGTGCCGTTCGCCGATCACAACGCCATGCTCGATCCCGAGTGTGCCGACATTACCGCCCGTATTTTGGAATTGTTGGGTCAGGAAGGTTATTCGCTTAACCATCCCCAAGTCGTAAAAGCGATTCAGTTTATTCGCGACCATCAGGAGCCCGACGGTTCATGGTATGGCCGATGGGGCGTAAATTACATCTACGGAACCTGGCAGGTGCTGCGTGGGTTGCGTGCGATGAATTACAAGATGAACCAGACTTGGCTACTGAAAGGTCGCGACTGGCTGGAAAGTGTTCAACATCCGGACGGTGGATGGGGAGAACGCTGCAATACTTATGATGATCCCGTTTTCAAAGGCAAAGGTCCAAGCACCCCTTCACAAACTGCCTGGGCAGTAATGGGACTTTGCGCGTTCGACGACCCTCACCGACCGAGTATCGAGAGGGGAATCCAATACCTGCTCCGCTTTCAGAACCCGGACGGGTCATGGTCAGAGGACGAAACGACGGGCACTGGCTTCCCCCGTGTCTTCTATCTTAAATACGATATCTACCGTAATAGTTGGCCGCTCCTCGCTCTGGCCACGTATCGCAAGCTTTGTCAGCAAAACCCGTCTCAGCCGGGGAGAAACGGCAAGCCCTCATCGCGGGAGCTGCAGCGCCACTGAAATCGCGCCCAACCGGGCGTTGCCGGTCTAGCTGCGGAAGATTATCTTCTTACCACCGTATCCCGGTTCGCCCAAGCGGGATCCGGATCTGGGTGATCCAAATTATAGTGTAAGCCACGGCTCTCAGGACGAGCCAAAGCACTTTCCACAATCAACTCCGCCACCGTGGCAATATTGCGGAGTTCGAGCAAATCTGTGTTGACCTTAAAGTCCCAGTAAAACTCCTGAATCTCCGACTGTAAATTGGCGATGCGAGCCTTGGCACGAAGAAGCCGCTTGTTCGTGCGCACGATGCCGACGTAATCCCACATCAGCCGGCGGATCTCGTCCCAATTGTGGGAGACGACGACGAGCTCATCAACGTCACCCGCGTCGCCGGACTGCCAGGCAGGCACCATCAAATCAGTGCGTGGCGAAGGATGCGCGATCACGTATTCGGCAGCACGATGAGCACACACCAAAGCCTCCAAAAGAGAGTTACTGGCGAGCCTGTTCGCCCCGTGTAAGCCGGTGCACGCTACTTCGCCAACCGCGTAGAGCCCGCCAATCTCCGTCCGTCCGTCAACGCTAGTTAGCACTCCGCCGCACTGATAGTGAGCAGCGGGGACAACCGGAATCGGCTCTTTACTAATATCAATGCCAAAGCGCAGGCAAGTCTGATAAATGTTTGGAAAGCGTTCCTTCACGAAATCGGGGTCACGATGCGTGATATCGAGCCACACGTAATCCGCACCGCTTTTCTTCATCTCGTTGTCAATCGCCCGAGCAACAATATCGCGAGGCGCCAGAGACTTGAGTGGGTGGTATTTATCCATGAACTCTCGACCGTCCACGGTCTTAAGCACCCCGCCCTCCCCGCGGACCGCTTCGCTAATCAGAAATGATTTTGCCTTCGGATGATATAGACACGTCGGGTGAAATTGGATGAACTCCATGTTCGCAATGCCCGCACCGGCTCGGTATGCCATCGCAACCCCATCGCCAGTCGCAATGTCGGGATTGGTCGTGTAAAGATAAACCTTGCCGCACCCACCCGTAGCAAGAATGACGGTGCGGGCCGTGAATGTCATGACCCGATTCTTAACCTTGTCGAAGACATAGACCCCCAAGCACTGATTGGCGCCGCTATGGCCGAGTTTGCGAGTGGTGATCAGATCAATCGCGTGATGATTTTCAAACATCGAGATGTTCGGATTTTGCGAAATGGCTGCCAGAAGAGCGCGTTCGATTTCGCGTCCTGTCACATCCTTTGCGTGAAGAATTCGACGCTTGGAATGGCCACCTTCCTTGCCCAAGTCCAACTCTTTCGCGCCGTCCGAAAGCGGAATTTCGCGTTCGGAAAACTGCATGCCCAACTCGATCAACTCGGCAATCCTGGCCGGGCCTTCTCCAACGATGATCCGAACCACGTCCTCCTTGCAAAGGCCTGCGCCGGCCTCGAGCGTGTCGCGGACATGTAACTCGAAGGTATCCTCCTTCGAGACAACCGCTGCAATGCCACCTTGGGCATAGTTGGTGTTCGATTCGGCTCGGTCCTTCTTCGTGATTACTGCAACCGATCCATGCTCTGCCACTTTTAGGGCGAACGATAGTCCCGCAATTCCGCTGCCAAGGACCAAAGCATCAAATCGTTGGATATTCGTGCTCACCGTCAGACAATTTAAGTTTGTTGCAAGTGCTTAGATCCGAAGTCCTCTACCGAGTTCATAAAGCGATGTTATCGATTAGCCGGGTCTTCCCGACAAATACGGCCATCGCCACTTGGACGCCTCGGCGCGCTTTCGATGCGGGTTCTAACGTCGCTGGATCAAAAGCCTCGATATAATCCACCTTCACCGCGGACCCTGCTTCGATCATCCTTTTGAGCTGCCGCTTGAGCTCGTGAGAGGCGTATCCATTGGACGCTTTATTCGCAAAACGTCTCGCCTTGAGAAGCGCCGTATGGAGCACCACAGCGTGCATTCGCTCCTCCTTGCTAAGATACTTATTCCTCGAGCTCATTGCCAGCCCGTCTTCTTCGCGGACAATCGGAGCCGAAATAACTCGGACCGGAAAATTCAGGTCGCGCACCATGCGCCGGACTACGGCCGCCTGTTGAAAATCTTTCAATCCGAAGATTGCGACTGTCGGCAGAACAAGATTGAAAAGTTTGGCTACAACCGTTGTTACGCCGCGGAAGTGCGTCGGCCGGGATGTCCCCTCCATCCGCTTCGAAAGGCTCTCCTCCACAACATACGTGCTGTAACCGTCAGTCTCCTTGTCGGGATACATCTCCTCGTCAGATGGGACAAAGATCACATCAACTCCAGCATTGCGACAGAGGACTTTATCTCGCTGGAAGTCTCGAGGGTATCTGGACAGGTCCTCGTGAGGACCGAACTGTTTCGGGTTAACGTAAATACTGACCACCACAACCCCAGACTTGCCAACCGCTTGGCGCGCCCGACGCATCAAACTCGTATGCCCGGCGTGCAGGTAACCCATTGTCGGGACCAATCCAACCGGGATTCCCTGCCGTCTCCAACGCAACGCTGTTCGTTGCATCGCCGTGGCCGAGGTTACAATCCGCATCCCTCACCTTGGTAAACGGATCGTCAAGTATCAATGCATTTGTCGCGGTGATGGATGGACGTTATTTCGTTTCGTCATCCTCGAGTCGCGTTCGGAGAGAACCTCCATCTCTGGAAGAAGATCAGGCACATCTCGGAGGTTTCCCCGCTCTCGACAGGCGAGAACTGGAGGATATACGTTGTTGCCTAGGCTAGCCAAGCGTGGTCCCAGCCACGGCCCACCTAGTGAGAAGACGCAGGTCGGCGTGCAGCGGGAAGCCGTAATCCTGCCGGCCAGGAGACCGACAATGAAACCCAAGCCCGATCGGAAGTGTAGGAGTACCAGTGGCGGCCGAAATGTTTCCGTTGGTTCCGGCAGTTAAGCAGGTCTGCTATGGATACCACCGACGACTTCCTTACCGGCTTCTATTGCGCTAAACCAACTGTATACCAACGAAAATCATGGTCCTAACCTTGAGAGCTACCAAAATGCTGCTTAGAGGGTAACATTCTTTGCGAGAGTTTTGAATCGCTCACCATTCGCTTGGACCACGGTGATAGTGACATATCCGGTTTTGCTGGTGTTGATATCCCGCACGGTCCCTGCTTTGCCCGCGTGAACGCCGCCAATCACTTTGCATTGAGCACCGTCTTTTATTTTAGCCGCCAGTTTCGCTTTCATTCCACTTTTCGCTCACGGACACAATACTTAGGCGCTGCCCTCTCTCTGCATTTATCGGAGGCCGAGGCTTACCGTGTTTGCATCCAAGAAGCAAATTAAAAGCAATTCGCGGAATACGGCGAGCCTCGGAACGCCGGAAACTCAACTGATAGTCCTCTCGCTTCTTTGCTGACTTACGAGGGAGTTCGCACTTCAGCTCTGATAGATCGTCCCATCGCCTTCTGACGCAACTTGGATGCATCCGACCTGAGCCGGCAGACGTAGAGAGTTAGTGTTCACGGGTTGCACCCCGGATAACGAATAACCACTCGAATGAAAGGAAGACCAATGATCTCATCGCAGTTTAAACGAGGCTTAGGCCTCGCAGCGGCCGCTCTTGCGCTTGTGCCAGGAGCAAATTATGCCTCGAGCCATCGCGAGGCTCCACTTATCACCCAGTTCCCCAAACTGGACAGTACCGATTTTTACATGTTCAACAGTTATGAGGAGGGACGCTCTAATTTTGTCACCTTCATTGCCTGTTATATTCCAATCCAGGCACCTTACGGCGGTCCAAACTTTTTTGAGATGGATCCTGAGGCGCTTTACGAGATCCACGTCGATAATGATGGGGACGCCAAGGAGGATCTCACTTTCCAATTCCGTTTTACTAATAGCCGAAAGGATATCTCGCTGCCAATAGGACCGGAAGGCAACCGCAGGACTAACGCGATTCCTTTGATTCAGGCCGGCCAGATCTTTTCCACAAACAGCTCGCTGCTGAACGTTGTGGAAACCTATACCCTGACAATGATCCAAGGCAACCGCCGCACGGGGACGGCAGTGCCGATCACCGATGCGGGGACGGGCACGAATGTCTTCACCAAGCCCGTGGATTACATTGGACAGAAAACTTTGCCGGACTACGAGGGCTATGTGAACGCGTTAACCTATAACATCAATATTCCCGGCTCGAGCACACCAGGTCGGTTGCTGGTAACCCAGCGCAAAGATCCTTTTGTAGTCAACCTTGGTGAGACCTTCGATTTAGTAAACCTCGATCCGTTGGGGCCTGTGGATGGAAGGCGCGATACCCTAAGTGATGACAACGTCACAGCGATCATTCTCGAGGTGCCGAAGGAAGCTCTGTTGAAGGACTCTCCCACCATCGGAGCCTGGACCACTGCGAGCAAGATAACTACGGATACCACAAAACAAATGTCGCGACTCAGCATGCCGCTCGTAAACGAGCTGGTGATTGGGTTAAAAGACAAAGATAAGTTCAGCTCAAGTGAGCCAAAGGATGACGGGCAGTTCGCGGACTATATTACTCATCCCACCTTGCCGGCGCTGCTGGAACTCCTCTTCCCCATCGCCAAAGCCCCAACAGCAATTCCAAGACTGGATTTGGTACAGGTGTTCGCGACCGGCATCCCAGGACTAAACCAAAATGTTCAGAGCAACGTCATCGGTGAAATGATGCGACTGAACACAAGCATACCGGCCATGCCCCGCAGTCAGCAGAATAACCTGGGGGTGATTGCTGGAATTACTGGGGGCGTTCTTGACGCTTCGAAAGCCGATTTAGCAGGGTTTCCCAACGGCCGACGACCCGGTGATGATGTCGTGGATATTGCGCTCCGGGTGGTCATGGGCAAGTTGCTGGCTCCAGCCGACGCACCCGTCGGGGACGCGCCTTTGACTGATGGGGCATACATTGACGCTAACGTTTTCCGAGACAAGTTTCCCTATCTCAATACGCCGGTCGTCACGTCTCCGTTGGACCTGAACATGATTGAGATCAACCTCCAGTCAGCAGCCGAGGTTCAAGGGCCTTACGGCAGCATTCCGGTGTCCTTTGATAGCGGAAGCAAGCAGCTAAGCGGCAGCAAACCAGGCAGTTCGAACCGCTTTTACCGGGTACGTGCGAACAGCAAGCTCAACCTTAGCCGTATTAGCGTCGGCGAAACAAATGTCCAAATCGGAGTCGCCCGGTAGGCGATCTCCATTGAAAGCGCGGCGGGTTTTGGCGATAACTTCGTGTGTGGCCCAAAACCCGCCTTCTGCTTTTATGCGACAGAGAAACGGAAGCGGATGGGAGACTCGACGCGCCACCTAGTCATGCGAACCCGTCTTGTTGTAGTTACGAAGCGGAATCTGCGCTTAAGGTCAGTGCAGTCGCTTCTCCTCTATTGGGTCCTATGTCTTTGGTGCGGGCGAGTTCTGGCTGAACCGTTCATCCCAAACTCCGACGATCAAGTGCTGGAGCGGCTGCCGTCAAAAAGGACCGCCGCGGACGCCAGAGAGCTTCGCCGTAAACAAAGCGGGTTGGCCACAGACCCGGAAAATCTGTCCGCCTCACTTCAGCTCGCGCGGACGTATATTGAAACCGCACGAGCGGAGGGCGATCCGAGGTATTTGGGCTACGCGCAAGCCACGCTGGCGCCTTGGTGGGGGGCAGAGAACCCTCCGGTCGAAGTCATGGTCCTGCGCGCGACCATCCGCCAGAGCAGCCATGACTTTCAGGGAGCACTTGTGGACTCGGAAGCCGCCCTAGACACTGATCCTAAAAATGTGCAAGCATGGCTGACCAAGGCAATAGTGCTTCAGGTTCGCGGAGAATTTAAACAAGCCAAAAAAGCTGCGCTTCATCTCTGGTCACTCGCGCCGGAACTGGTCACCGTAACGTGCCTGTCGGGTATCAGCAGCCTTAGCGGCGAAGCCGAGAAGAGTTATACATTGCTCTCGAAGACCCTTGGCCGAAACACGGATGCTGATCCCGCCGAACGGCTGTGGGCAACGACTCAACTTGCGGAAATGGCGACACGGCTGGGACGCACGGATGAGGCTGAAAAATGGTTCAAGGACGCCTTTGCGTTAAAGCGACGTGACGGCTACCTCCTCGGTGCGTACGCAGACTTCCTGTTGGATCGCGGACAGGCTCAAGATGTTATTGATCTGCTTACCAACGAGACTCGCGCGGACGGGCTATTACTGAGGCTTGTCCTAGCGGAGGCTTCCATAGTTTCGCTTCGAAACTCGTTGGATGAACACATCAAGTCGTTACAGGAACGCTTCAACGCGAGCCGCGAACGAGGGGAAAACATACACCAGCGTGAAGAGGCCCGATTCGCCCTGCATCTCCTAAAAAATAATCGAGAAGCCCTTCGGCTGGCGCAAGCAAACTGGAGTATTCAGCGCGAGCCAGCCGATGCCCGCATCCTGCTCGAATCCGCTTTGGCTGCGCAGGACTTTGCAGCGGCTGGAGCCGTTAAGGATTGGGCGACAACAAACCACCTAGAGGATGTTCGGTTGGCCCGCTTGCTCGTTAAGCTCCCGTCAACCACGGCGGCCCGCAACCCATGATGCAAGGTCCTTTTTGCGAACGAGGTGGAACGAGAGCGCGCGCTTTCCTGTTTTGGCTGTGGTTCCTCTGCCTCACTTCGATTGCTTACGCTCACAAACCGAGCGATAGCTATTTGACCGTTAGGGTGGAGGGCTCGCGGATCAGCGGGCAATGGGACTTGGCGCTACGCGATCTGGAGTATGCCATTGGGCTGGATGAAAATGAGGATGGCGCCATTACGTGGGCAGAACTCAGGGCCAAGTTCTCCCCGCTGGATGAATATGTTCTATTGCGCCTCAAATTGAAAGCTGATGGGCTCGAATGCCCGTTAGAAATCACGCAGCACCTGGTAGAGACCCATACTGATGGTACCTATGCAGTGGTAAAATTCATAACGGACTCTCCGGAGCCGTTGAACACACTCCAGGTGAACTATCAAGCCCTGTTCGATCTGGACCCTCAACACCGTGGCTTACTTCGTCTTGAAAAAAGCGGGAGCAGCCAAACCGCCGTCTTCGGCCCTGATCGATCTACACAATACTTTACTTTTCAGGCACCTAATTTAGCGCGTCAGATTTTTGCGTTTGGTTGCGACGGCGTACGCCATATCTGGATGGGATTTGATCACATCCTTTTCCTGCTGGCTCTCCTCCTGCCGGCCGTGCTTCAACGAGAACGCGAGGGTTGGATTGCGGTGTCCAGCTTTCGGAGGGCATTTGTCAACGTCTTCAAAATCGTGACCGCTTTTACGGTAGCTCACTCAATCACTTTGAGCCTGGCGACGTTGCAGATCGTACAACTCCCCTCCCGGCTGGTCGAATCGGCGATTGCGGCTTCGGTGATTATCGCTGCGATCAACAACCTTTATCCCTTCTTCCGAGACCGTGCCTGGCTCGTCGCATTCGCCTTCGGATTGATTCACGGTTTCGGCTTCGCGAGCGTTCTTAACGATCTCGGACTAGGCAGCGGAACGCTGGCCTTTGCTTTAGTGGGCTTTAACTTGGGCGTCGAAGCTGGACAGCTCACTATCGTTAGCCTATTTTTGCCCGTAGCTTTCGGAATTCGTCGTTCCTGGATATACCGGGGCCTTACGCTTGGATTCGGTTCTACATGCATTGCGGTTGTAGCCGCAGTCTGGATGTCGGAGCGACTGTTCAATTTCAAAGTATTGCCCTTTTGAATCCACGCCTCCGAAGGCGACTTAAAACAGGGACTAGAAACCGAGTCTGCTCCCGGCCGAACCACAATGAGAAGCAAGCTCGTGCCTGCCCCCCGGCGGCGGAGTTATTACCCACCGCCTGCCTTACCTTCAGCGAACGCCTTGCGAATTGGTTGACCCCGCGAAACTACTGATGAATGCCTTCATTTCGGCTTCGGAAGGGGCCATACCATGGAAGTCAGCCTCCCAGAGCGCGAGTTCTGGCGACCACTGTTGCGATCGCATTCTGTAGCAGGCAATGACCGTCCCAGTTCGATCACAGCCATATTTGCAGTGGATGAAGACAGGAGATGGCAGATTCTCAACCAGGGTCAGGACCTGATTAATCTGCGCCGGAGAGGGGGCCGCGACAGGGCTCATAGGGACATTCGTGTAAACTAGACCGGCCGCGCCAGCCAGACGTTCCTCCATAGGCCAAGCATCGCTAGGCATCCTGAGGTTGATGATTGATTTCACTCCCAGTTGTTTCAGGCTTTCGATGCCAATTTCGTCTGGTTGGGCCCCCCGATAGAGATGATCGTTAACCTGGCCAAAATTACGGATCCCTGCTCGACCGGGCAGCCCCCGCGGTTGTGTCGCACAGCCAGCCAGAAGCATCAGGAGAACACCAAACAAAGCACGCATCGAACTAGAATATAATCTGTCAGTTGTTTTTTTGAAACAATGTCGTGGCCTCGGCTGTCAACTAGACAACTAGATATGGCAGGATGACGACCGGCAGCACATCCGGACGATATTTTGATTGAGACGACAGGTCCCAAATACAAGAATTTGTGATGCATAAGCAAATCTGCTCTGGCAGCCCCAGCTCCCAAACTGCTGGAGGAGGCCTTCCCGGCATTCAGAAGCGCTCGTGGAGGCCATTGATGGCCTTGCTCGCAGTATGCCTTCTACCGTTATGGAGCGGTTGGGCAGATGACCTTGCATCTCAATTGGTTCAGGTCATACCAGGGGTTGCTTACCGGAACATCCAGTCCGACAAGGGGCCGTGGTCCATTTATGTTGTGCGAGTTCAGCGCACAAACGGCCTGTATCAGGTACATTCCGTGCACGCCCGCAACCGCGCGCTCGGCTTGAGTCCACTGAGCGATCAAATCCAAATCACCAAGGGGATGGGTAACCCCGTTGCGGGAATAAACGGGGACTTTTATGAACGTGGCGGAAGCTTTGCTGGAAGCCCGCGCGGAATGCAAGTTGTCGAGGGTGAATTGGTTCACGGCCCGACAGGGGGAGTAGTTTTCTGGGTAGACCCAGCCGGTGAGCCGCATGCGACCAACATAGATTCTGGTTTTAGCGTCACCTTCCCGAATGGCAGCTCAGTCCCGATTGGAGTCAATGGCGAACCTGATGGTGAACAGGCACAGCTCTATACTCCGCGGCTGGGCAAATCGACGAAAACCCGGACCGGACCCGAGTTAGTGTTGGAACGGGAAGGGGATGGCGCCTGGCTTCCGCTCATGCCCGGAAGAACCTACAAGGCAAAGGTGGCGGAGGTGGTTCGTACGGGAAATAGCCCTATCGCTGCAGGGACACTAGTGCTGTCGTTGGGTGCTGGAGGAAATAGGGCGGTGAAAGTGGAGCCTGGCGACATTGTCACAATTTCGACCGCTACTTCTCCGAGCTTGGAGGGGGTGAAAACCGCGATTGGGGGAGGTCCGGTATTGGTGAGCGAGGGAAAGGCGCAAAGGATTGCCAAGCCTCGCTCCGGCGGATTCGAGGTGCGCTCAATGGGGGAGCGACACCCTCGCTCTGCCGTCGGCTGGGACAAGAGTCATTATTATTTCGTAGAAGTGGACGGCCGGCAACAAGGGAGTGTCGGCATGACCCTGAATGAACTGGGAGTGCTGATGGCACAGGTTGGTTGCCAGGGCGCCATGACTCTGGATGGCGGCGGTTCTGCTACTTTCTGGTGTAATGGAAGCGTCCGAAACAATCCTTGCGAAGGCGGAGAAAGGGCCGTCGCCAACTCGCTGGTGATTGTGAAAGACCCCTCAGCGGCGAAGGATTAAACCTCGCGATGCCTCCATAGCCGCAATGGAGCCGATAGGCATCAGAGCCCTATGGAGCGCTGTCGAAACACTTAACCCGATAAAATTTCTTGGTTTCCGCGCCCCGGGCTTGCTCCTTAACGCACAAGGTACCGCCTGTGCCAAGGATCGGCAACCCGTCATCAAGCCAATCGGCCTTTAGAAAATCCTCGGAGGATTGGAGTTGGTAGAGGTGGCCGATCTCCGAAACCCAGCAAATCTGCATTTCCGTTCCAGATCTCGTAATTGCTGGCGGCGGACAAGATCCGGCAGGGGTAAGCATGAAAGCCCGCTGTACGAACTCAATGTCATCCCGGAAGCCCTGGCCAACAATGACCCCAGAATCGTTGATCGCGAAGGCACGAAAGAGAACCCAGCCACTGTTGGTAGGGATGAGTGTGTTCAGGTCTAGAGGCACGGCTCCTTTTCTGAAAAGTGTTGCTCTCCGATCTTCGTCAGCGGTGGTGCAATATCCGACCACCTGGTCTGCATCATTCAGACCAAGGGGCATGCCAATTGGACGGTCCGGCAGGCTGCCCAAATCTTCGGGCCCCGTAGGAAGCCAAAGGCATGCGTGGGCATTGGTAGAGAGCGCGGTTTGAGCCCATCCGGCAACGTGGCCTGCCCTATTGATCGCTACGGCTTGACTGTTCTCGCCTCCAAGCGTACCCAAGTCCTGCGGTAAAAGGGCTTCTGGCGCCAAGATAAAAGCGTGAACGCTCTCTTTCCCAAAGACCGCGCTGTACCCACAAATCGACCCAGCATCATTAATGGCTGTCGCCGCGCTAAAATAACCTCCGAGACCACCTAATCGCTGAATCGAAGTTCCCTCCCAACGAACCGCAAAGCCAGGGTTGTCGCTGCAGTATGGATACCCACAGCCATAACCTTGGTTGGCCCATCCTACAATTACGCCGCCAGAGTTGATGCCTAACCCATAAGCATCACCCGCATCAGGAAAACGCGGTAGTTCAACCAGGCCCTGCTGTGAACTACGGAAAGGACTATTAAAGCCGGTACTGCGGGTGTCGCTGACACCGGCAACAGTGCCGGCCTCGTTCAATCCATAAGCCTCGCTGTAAAAGGCCGGGTTTATCAAAGCGCCCAAATCAATCACGGAGCCATCCGGCTGTCGCAGGAAGGCGTGGTGAGAGCCTGAAGATACGGAGGCAAAACCGACAATAGCTCCTGAGTTGTTGATCGCAGTGGCAACGGCCTCCCCCTGCCCATCGGGCCGCAGCGTCCCAAGATCTGTAATCTGATATTGCTGACTCGCGGTGGCGACAAGTGCAGGGAGCAGCGCAAGCAAGAATGGAATGAAACCTTTCACAGGACGAATCAAGAAACCTCGCCAGCGAAACCCACGGAGGCTTTCGGTTAACTAAGCTAGCGTCTAATTAATTTGTCTTTGAGGATCAACGTTCGCTCGGCCTGCCCATTGCGACACGAGCACGAGACTGACGCCCTGATAGACTGGACTCTACCGGGACCGCGATGGAAATGCCAGACTTTTCTTATCCACGTAGCTAAGGGCCCGTGGGTAGATAATTGACGATTGGTTGCAAAACATGAAGCTTGACCAACATTAAAATGAGAAGGGTGTAGAGCAAGGAGATCAAGACGGATTTCAGGAGGGCACGCCCCGGCAAAACGTTGGATGTTTGGTCCTTTATCATTCGCTCCGCACCTTTATGCAGAAGCAATAAACCGACGACATTTGTGATCCAGTAACCGATCACTACACCAGTCCCAAACGCTGGCTTATAAACCATGCTCACCAACCACCCGAAAGCGACCGCCAAAGGCAGGTTAACAACAAGATCGTTCCACCATGACAAAGGAGAAAGCATGAACCCAACAAAGGCTATGACTCCTCCAGAGCATAAGCGTCTCCAATTGATTCCATTCAAGACTCCGATGATATCGGTTTCCGAGGTCAATGAAAGGCGCGAATCAACCGGGAAAATAGTTGCTGGCAATTTGTATCCGTGCTTGTCTAAGCCTGCTCTATGAAACACTTCCTTCAAGCAATCATTGGCTCCATCGTGCTCGCTTTTGTCTCACTTCCAAACATCTTAGTGGCGGCTGTGGAACCCGGCTTTAAGCCGCTTTTTAATGGCAATGATCTGAGTGGTTGGGATGGCAACCCAAAATTGTGGTCGGTGAGGGATGGCGCGATCACCGGGCAAACAACGAAGGAAAACCCAGCCAAAGGGAACACCTTCCTGATCTGGAAAGGAGGCGACGTCACTGATTTTGAACTCCGGTTCTCCTACAAAATCGTTGCCAACAATACAGTCGGCTTTGCGAATTCGGGAGTGCAGTACCGAAGCAAGGTCGTGAACCCAACCAACTGGGTCGTAGGCGGCTATCAGGCTGACTTTGAAGCAGGCACGACCTACTCAGGGATTCTTTACGATGAAGCCGGGGTGGCTGGCGGCCGTGGAATCATGGCCAAACGCGGGGAGAAAGTGGCTTGGGGCAGCGACTGCAAGAGCCAAACCACAGGCACCGTCGGCAAGTCTGAAGATATTCAGGCAGGTATCCACAAAGAGGACTGGAACGAGTATGTTGTAGTGGCGAAAGGCAATCACCTCGTGCACAGCATCAATGGACGTACGACTGTGGACGTGACTGACGAATGTGAAGCCAAGCGATTAACCTCGGGCGTGCTCGCATTGCAACTACACGCTGGCGAGCCGATGACGGTTCAATTCAAGAACTTTCGGATCAAGACGTTGAAATGATAAGCTAAACCCTCGCGGCCGTTTGAGAATGAAGATCATCAAGTGAAGGACTAAATCCGACGGGAACCCCAATGTCGAACAAACTCAAGGCCCGTGGAAGCCGTGCTCTGCGCGCATTTCTTTTAATCTTTTTTGGTTGGGCTGCTTTGAACTTCTCCTGTCAGGCGTGGTCCGCCGACAAAAAAATTGTGTTGATTGCGGGCCATACCAGCCACGGCCCTGGAGATCACGAATTCCGAGCCGGATGCCTGCTCTTGAAAAAGTGTCTCGAAAGCGTTCCCGGAATTCACGCGGATGTATATGACAATGACTGGCCCAAGGATAACAGCGCATTCGAGGGAGCAAGTGCGGTTCTGATCTACGCGGATGGCGGAGGGAGTCATCCCGCCTTCAAAGCGGACCACGCGGAAATCATTCAGAGACTTATAGATAAGGGTGTGGGGCTCGGTTGCGCCCATTACGGCGTGGAAGTGGAAAAGGGCGAACCAGGGCAAGCAATGCAAAGATGGATCGGGGGATACTACGAGCACCTGTACTCAGTGAATCCAATGTGGAAACCGGAATTCAGTACGTTTACGAATCATCCAGTTACCCGAGGTGTGAAACCGTTTGCATTGTTGGACGAATGGTATTTCAACATTCGATTCGCGGAGCCTGTTGGTAATGCCGACACTTCCCTCGAAGCTCCCATCCCTTCCAAAACAGGCCGGATAATTCCGATTCTTGTTTCGACTCCTTCCGAGAAAGTGCGCAAAGGGCCGTACGTGTACCCACAAGGTCCCTATGATCACATCATTGCGAACAATGGGCGCAAGGAAGCCATGATGTGGCTGTTTGAACGGCCCGACGGTGGGCGGGGCTTTGGCTTCACGGGCGGTCACAAACATGTCAACTGGAGCAACGAGAACCTGCGAAAGGTCGTGCTCAATGGCCTTTTATGGTTAGCCAAGGTGGACGTGCCCCCGAATGGAGTTATTTCGACAGTCAGCCCGGAAGAAATCACTCAAAACCTGGATACGAAACCGAACGCCGTACCCCTGAATATTACAGGGAAATGGAACGTCTCTGTTGAAACGGCGAACGGCAACGGATCACCATCATTTACATTTGTCCATGCTGGTCAGAATTTGCTCGGCTCATACGCAGGCCGGTTTGGAGAAGCTCAAGTCAGCGGTAGCGTTCGCACCAACGATGTAAAGTGGACTTTTGATGTTCAAGTTCAAGATCGTCTCGTCACCTGCATCTACAAGGGAACGATCGAGACAAAAGATTCGATGAAAGGGACTGTCAACCTTGGCGACTACGAGGGCAGTTGGATAGCGAAAAGGGAGTAGGAGAAGCCTCGAGCTTCTTTGGTCGAAGATTTTTTATGCTGAATAAGCGCGGTGAGTCGTCTTGCGTCAACAGGAACGAAATCCGATCAGGGAGTCTCGGAACATTTTTTCGTGCTGAAGGACCACAGCCACCTTTGAACCTGGAAACCGTTTACGTCCTGATCGTTGTTTTCTGTCTGCTGTTTGGATCGCCAGCGCTGGGGGCGGACAAAAAGATTCTACTGATTGCCGGGTCAGCCAGTCATGGGTCGGGGGAACATGAGTTCAACGCCGGCTGTCTTCTTCTCCAAAACTGCTTGAACGATTTTCCGGGAGTGAAGACGGAGGTCACGTTTAACGGTTGGCCGCAGAGCCCAGCAGCGTTCAAAGATGTCTCCGCCGTGTTTATCTATTCCGACGGCGGAGATGGACATCCAGCAATCGCCCCAGAAAGGTTATCGGTGCTGGCGGGTCTCGTCAAACAAGGCGTAGGGCTCGGATGTGCGCATTACGCGGTTGAGGTGCCCAAAAACAAAGGTGGGGCGGAATGGCTGGCGTGGACCGGAGGATACTTCGAGACTTTTTGGTCGGTTAACCCCACCTGGACTGCTGATTTCAAAGCCCTTCCAAATCATCCAATTACGCGTGGAGTGAAACCGTTTGGCATCCGGGACGAATGGTATTATCACATGCGGTTCCCGCCGAACATGAACCATGTAGTGCCTATCCTTACCGCAGTTCCCCCAGACGAGACACGAGGAAAACCAGGCATCAACGACCCGCATGGAGGCAATCCGGAGGTGCAAAAGCACTCGGGTAAGCCAGAGCATGTCATGTGGTGCATCGAACGGCCGGACGGCGGTCGAGGATTTGGTTTCACTGGCGGACATTTCCACGAGAACTGGGGCAACGAAAATTTCCGCAAAGTAGTTTTAAACGCGATCATTTGGTCCGCGAAGTTGGAAGTACCATCCGACGGTGTGACTTGCAAAGTAAGCGCAGAAGATTTGAAAAAAAATCTCGACGTGAAGCGGAATTGACTGCAAATCACCTCGAAGAATCCATGAAAAATTCGGTATCACGCTACTCTCATCTCATACTAGCATCGCTTTTTGTTGTTTTTCCGTTCAGCGCATTCTCTGGGGAAGCTCCGCATGCCTTTGGATTTGAAGCGGCGCGGGCATCAATCAAGGAATTCACAGTCCCAGCAGGCTTGGAGGCCACTTTATTTGCCGCGGAGCCCATGGTTCTCAATCCCGCGGATATGGATATCGATTCCCGAGGACGAGTTTGGGTGACCGAAGGCGCAAACTATCGGGTTTCCAGCCGCATGCACCAAAAATGGGGCGTGCTCCGTCCCGAGGGTGATCGGATCGTCATTCTTGAAGATACTAACGGCGATGGTTCCGCCGACAAGACGACCACATTTTACCAGGATCCAACCGTCAACACGGCACTTGGGATCTGCATTCTTGGCAACAAGGTGATTATCTCCAGCTCGCCCTACGTTTTCGTTCTCACGGATACTAACGGCGATGACGTAGCTGACAGGCGTGAAATCCTCTTTGAGGATGGTGGGTCTGGCGACCACGATCACGATTTGCACGCGTTTGTCTTTGGGCCGGATGGAAAACTCTACTTCAACTTCGGGAATGACAGCCCGCAGCTCCGCCGACCTGTGGCGGTGAAGGACCTAGCTCTGCACGGAGCAGTGCCCCCACATCAATCCGAACCGGTGATCGACCTGGCAGGAAACGCCATCAATCAGCAGGGCAAGCCATACAGGCAGGGAATGGTTTTCAGGTGCGACCTCGATGGAAGCAACGTGGAGACACTTGGTTGGAATTTTCGCAACAACTACGAGGTTGCCGTGGATTCGTTCGGTAATCTCTGGCAGTCCGACAACGATGATGACGGTAACCGAGGCGTACGCATCAATTTTGTCATGGAGTTCGGTAACTACGGATATACCGATGAAATCACTGGCGAGGGCTGGGGAACTGGCTGGAAAAATGCCCAGTCAAAAGGAGCAAGCGAAGAAGAGCGTCCGCTCTATCACTGGCACCTCTACGACCCCGGTGTCGTCCCGAATCTTCTTCAAACTGGAAATGGTTCCCCTACCGGAATTACTTTCTATGAAGGCAAACTCTTACCCGCCGAGTTTCAACACCAGATCATTCATTGCGATGCAGGTCCCCGTGTAGTGCGCGCCTACATAACCACCGCTTCAGGTGCTGGCTACAAAGCGGAAGTCAAAGACATCCTCCGCACCACCAACAGTTGGTTTCGACCTTCCGACGTTTGCACAGGGCCCGATGGGTCGATTTACATCGCTGATTGGAATGATGCGGGTGTTGGAGGACATTATATGGCCGATCAGAAGCTGGAGACCATGACCGGGCGCGTTTATCGAGTTGCTCCGAAAGGTCACAAAGCGACCACACCAAAACTAAATCTCGACAGTGCGCAAGGTTGCGTAACGGCGCTTCAGTCGCCAAACCAAGCGACACGCTATCTTGCGTGGACCAAACTAAACTCCATGCAGAAGAGTGCTGAAGGGGACCTCGTCAAGTTGTGGCGTGGTCAAGACGAAACCTACCGAGCTCGCGCCTTGCATTTATTGGCGCAAACGAAGGGTGCTGAGCGCAAGTATGTGGACGAAGCCATAAAAGACCGAGATCCTGAGATCAAAGTTACCGGCTTGCGGATTGCCCGCGAAGCCAAAATGGATTTGATCCCTTTCGTCAAAGCCCTTCAGAAAGATCCCTCCGCCCACGTCCGTCGTGAATGCGCGATCGCATTGCGACACAACCCATCGCCCGAAGCACCCGGTCTCTGGGCAACCCTGGCTCAACAGCATGATGGGAAAGACCGCTGGTACTTGGAGGCGCTGGGCGTTGGAGCCGACCAACAGTGGGACAAATACTTCCAGGCATGGCTCACCCAGGTGGGGCCAAACTGGAATACCCCTGCTGGCCGTGACATCATCTGGCGCTCTCGAAGCCGTCTGACCCCGGATTTACTTGTCAAGATCGTCAACGATCGAAACCTGCCTGCGAAGGAGCGGGACCGTTACATTCGCGCACTCGACTTCATTACGGGACCAGAGAAAGACAAGGCGCTCGTAGATCTTCTCACGAGCGCGGTACCCCTGAAGTAAAATTCCGCGAGGTTAGTCACGCCTGGAGTATGGCTGCAACTTGGGTGTCAGGCGGCAGCCGCTTCGGGCAAAGAATGTTCGACCGTCCTTCCGAACAGCCGGTTGTCCAACGAAACCCGTCCAGCCCCGAAGACTACAATTAGCACCATCAAAAACAGGACCAATGCAGTGAATTCCAGGTTTTGTCTTGGTTCAAGCATCATTGCCCGAGGCAGATAAACATAGAAGATTGCCCCAAGAAGCACAGGAATCTGCACCAACGCAGCGACGCGCGCCAGTAAACCCATGGCGAGCAGTGCCCCACCGGCTATATGGGCGGGAATCACATAATGATCGACCGCTGCCCTAAGAAATACGGCGTTGTCACTGGCTTGCAGCATCTCTTGTAAGAGCTCTGATGGGCCATCAGATATACCCCTTTTACCATTAGGCCGATGCCAAGATAAATCCGGACCAAGTCGATCATGACGTCCGGATGTTCTCTAGACCATTGTTTGGCTTTGGTAAGAACAGTCATAGGTTTTTGCTCCTTTCATTTACGAATTCAGGGCCGCTCCAGAAACGGCCGCTTTGAGGTACGAACGATTTGAACGAGGTTGCAGATCTGAGGCCTGTAAACAGACGCCCGTTCATGTATCCTAATGAGGACCTGACCAAATCTAATCAACCCCCCTTAACTGTGCAACCGCTTTCGTTGTGCGCTTGCAAGGGTGCTGATCGGCGTTACCCTTTCCTCGCGCCCGAGACGGGTAGTCTCGGCGGAGGGAAGGCATGTTAGCAAGATAACCTGGTAAACCTGTGCCCATGCATAGATCAGATAGCATCGGAAGATCGTTATGATTGATGAGAGCAGCTTGCCCGGGACATTGAATCTTCCGTTTGTGGAGGAGCTTTATAGGCAGTACCAGTCTGACCCGCAGTCAGTTTCCGCGGACTGGCAGGCGCTTTTTCAGGGGCTAAAAAATGGAGATCCTTTGGGGGGCCAGAAGGAACCTTCCTACGCGCGACGAAGCATTTTCAATCCTGGCAATTCGTCTCGACAAGCCGAGACGAATGAAAGCGAAAAGAAGGTGGCCAGCCTGCAGGACAGAGTTGACCAGTTGCTGCGTACCTATCGTTTTCGCGGCCACATGATCGCGATTCTTGATCCCTTGGGACGTCCCCGGCCAACACTCCCGGAACTGGATTTGGGGTTTTATGGTTTAACCGAGGGCGATTTGGATCGCCGATTCTCATACGGAACTCTCTACCGCGATGGTTCGTTCACCCTTCGGGACATCATTAACCGCCTCCGGAACACCTACTGCAGATCGATCGGCGTGGAATTCATGCATATCGACGACATTCAAGTGCGTCGATGGTTGCAAAAGCGTATGGAGGGGACGGAAAACCGGCTGACCTTGAGTCGGGACGAACAAATACGGATTCTGACTCGGCTGACTGACGCGGTCACTTTCGAGGAATTCATTCGCCGAAAATTCATCGGAGCGAAGAGCTTCTCGCTCGAAGGTTCAGAAAGCTTGATACCCTTACTCGATCTGGCCATCGAAAAAGCGGCGGATCAAGGCATTAACGAGATTGTGCTTGGGATGGCCCATCGTGGCCGGCTGAACGTGCTGGCGAATATCATGTCCAAAAACCCGCGCCAGATTTTCCGCGAGTTTGCAGACGCGGATCCCGACCTCTATACGGGGCGGGGAGACGTAAAATACCACTTGGGTTACAGCAGTGACTGGACAAGCACCTCAGGAAGCAAGGTACACCTCTCCCTTTGTTTCAATCCGAGTCACCTTGAGTTTGTGAATCCGGTCGCCATGGGACGGATTCGAGCGAAACAGGATCGGGCCGGTGACAAGGACCGCACCTCAAAGTTGACCATTCTCGTCCATGGAGACGCTGCTTTTGCCGGAGAAGGAGTACTTCAGGAATCGCTGAACCTAAGCCAGTTGCCTGGTTACAACGTAGGAGGCGCCCTTCATGTTGTTATTAACAACCAGCTGGGATTCACGACCTCCCCGAAGGAAGGCCGCTCGACAACCTACGCGACGGATGTTGCGAAAATGCTTCAGATCCCCATCTTCCACGTTAATGGCGAAGATCCTGAGGCCGTCGCCCAAGTTGTCAGACTGGCTATGGATTTCCGACAGACCTTTCGCCGCGATGTTGTGATTGATATGTACGCGTATCGGCGGCTCGGTCACAACGAAGGCGATGAGCCTTCGTTTACCCAACCCCTGCTTTACCGCGCCATCAGTCAACGCAAGCCCGTGCGTGAAGGTTACCTCGATCATCTTCTTCAGCTAAAAGGAGTAACCAAAGAGGAAGCGGATGAAATTGCTCTCCGACGGCGCGAATTGTTGGAAACCGAACTATCCGAGTCACGCAGCGAGCAGTACCGGTTCCCAACGGATGCTTTTGGGGGAGTATGGAGGGGGTACGTGGGTGGGCCCGAAACGGAGGTGGCGGAAGTGAAAACGGGTGTAGTTCAGGAGACACTCTCGGCTTTGCTTCGTGCCCAAACCAAGCTTCCAGAGGGCTTTAACCTCCACCCTAAACTCAAAAAATTCATCGAGAATCGCGAGGAGATGGCGGCTGGTAAGCAGACGCTGGATTGGTCCGCAGCCGAATCGCTGGCTTTTGCAAGTCTGGCGACGCAAGGGCATCGGGTTCGGCTCACGGGACAGGACTGCGAGCGCGGCACCTTTAGCCATCGCCATGCGGTGCTGCATGACTACGAGAATGGGAGGACCTATGTCCCGCTCCAATACCTCGCCGCAGATCAGGCTCCAGTCGAAATTATGAATAGTCCGCTCTCTGAGACAGGCGTTCTTGGATTCGAGTATGGATATAGTCTGGACTACCCTAGCGGGCTGGTGGCCTGGGAGGCGCAGTTCGGCGATTTTGTGAACGCCGCTCAAGTCATTGTCGACCAGTTCATCATCAGTGGAGAGGACAAATGGCGTCGTCTCAGCGGTCTCGTGTTGCTCCTGCCTCATGGCTTCGAAGGCCAGGGCCCGGAGCATTCCAGCGCACGGTTGGAGCGGTTTCTGGCACTGTCCGCCGAAGACAATATCCAAGTCGTTTATCCAACAACTCCCGCACAGTACTTCCATTGTCTGAGACGGCAAGTGATGCGTCGTTGGCGCAAACCGCTGGTGGTTATGACTCCCAAGAGTCTGCTTCGGCACCCTAAGGTAGTCAGCACTCTTGACGCGCTCGCAGGGGGAGGTTTTCAACGCATCATTCCGGAAGGTCAGGTGCAGGATCGTGCCGTAGTGCGCCGAATCATCCTCTGCAGTGGCAAAATCTATTATGAGTTAACCCAGCGTCGCGAGGAACTAAAGAAGAAAGATGTCGCAATCATTAGGCTGGAACAGCTTTATCCACTTCACCGTGAGGAGTTGAAAAGTGCTTTGGAAGGCTATCGTGAAGGGACACCGGCATTCTGGGTTCAGGAGGAGCCGGAGAACATGGGACCTTGGAGACACCTGCGGGCGCGGTTTGGGGAAACCTTGCTGGGTCAATTTCCGCTTAAGGCCATTTGCCGACCGGCATCGGCCAGTCCGGCCACCGGCTCAGCCAGCAGTCACAAGAGAGAACAGGAAAGAGTTCTTGCGGAAGCTCTTCCTGCGGTTTGAAATGTCGCGCGCAGGATTTGGCTTGTAGGGAAGCCTTGTCAGAAGAAGGGAAATCATTATGCCAGTAGAGCTCAGGGTACCGACCATAGGTGAGTCTGTTCGAGAAGTGGATGTTGGCGATTGGCTCAAGAATGAAGGTGACGCCATCAAGAAAGACGAGAACCTCGTGGTTCTTGAAAGTGAGAAAGCCACGCTCGAATTGCCATCACCTATCGACGGAATCCTCGGCAAAATTCTGAAGAAGAAAGGTCAAATCGCTGCCATCGGCGAGGTCATCGCCCGCCTGGAGGAAGGCGTTTCGCAAACCAGCCAGAGCAAATCTTCAGAGCAGCCGTCGAAAAGCCCATCTCAAGCTGCCAAATCCTCCCCTGCCCCTCCTCTTACTAGATCTGAAAAAGGGACTGAAGCCGGTCAATCAGCGCCAACCGTAATGCCGGCGGCGCAAAGAGTTCTTGGCGAAGCAGGTTTAAAACCGGAGCAAGCCATAGCCACTGGACCAGGGGGACGACTTCTGAAGGAGGACGCGCTTCGCGCTGCCGAAAAGCGTGAAGATCCTTCGATCCCCTCTAATGCAACACAACCGGGAAGCGATGCACATTCGAACCGCGCGGAAGAAATCGTTCCCATGTCCCGTTTACGCCGAACGCTCGCGGAACGTCTCGTCGAAGCGCAGCATACGGCTGCTCTTCTTACGACGTTCAACGAGATCGACATGTCCGCCATTCTCAGCTTGAGGAAGGATTACGGGGAATCATTCCTTCAAAAGCACAAGGTGAAATTGGGCTTTATGTCTTTTTTCGTCAAAGCAGCCGTGGAGGCGCTTAAAGCGAACCCAGCAGTAAATGCTGAGATCCGGGGCAGTAATATTGTTTTCAAAAATTACTTCGATATCGGTGTGGCCATCGGAGGTGGGCGTGGATTAGTAGTGCCGGTTTTGCGTAACGCCGAGCTGATGAGCTTCGCCGAGATTGAGATTGCTATCGGGGATTTCGCGAAACGCGCACAGGAAAACAAACTCAAGTTGGAAGAACTTCAAGGCGGCACATTCACAATCAGCAACGGCGGCGTTTATGGATCGTTGCTATCCACGCCGCTGATCAACCCGCCTCAAAGCGGAATCCTCGGAATGCACACTATCCAAGAGCGGCCCGTGGCTCACCAAGGAAATGTGGTCATCCGTCCCATGATGTACGTTGCACTGACCTACGATCACAGGATCGTGGATGGACGTGAGGCGGTAACCTGCTTGAAGCGGATCAAGGAACTGATCGAGGCGCCAACGCGAATGCTGATGGAGATATGACCTAGTGCCTTCTTTCTGAGCGGCCGGAGCGCCGCTTTGAGACGGGGCCAACCGCAATTAGCCCATCGAGTATCCACGCATGAGTCAAAAGCACGACCTTATTGTCATCGGTGCCGGTCCTGGCGGTTACGTTGCCGCAATTCGGGCCGCGCAGCTCGGGCTCGATGTAGCCTGCATTGAGAAAGAAACCGTACTTGGTGGAACCTGTCTGCGCGTCGGATGCATCCCTAGCAAGGCTCTCTTGGAATCGAGCGAACTTTTCGCGGAAACCACGTCAAAGTTCGCCGAACACGGCATCCGGACTGAGAACGTCCGGGTGGACCTCGGCGCGATGATGAAGCGTAAGGAAAAGGTCGTTTCAATTCTTACAACGGGCGTTGAAGGACTGTTCAAGAAAAACAAAGTAACCCGCTATTTCGGTCATGCGCAGCTTGCAGGAATCGGCCGGGTCGTCGTGGACGGCGGCGAAAAACCCATTGAGCTGGAAGGAAAGAACATCATTATTGCCACCGGCAGCAAGGTTGCACAGCTTCCGAACGTCAAGATCGACAACGATCGAATCGCTACGAGTACTGAGGCCCTGGCCTATCCCTCGATCCCCAAGCACCTTGTCGTCATAGGCGCCGGATATATAGGGATGGAGCTCGGTTCTGTTTGGCGGCGGCTCGGTTCCAAAGTGACTGTTCTTGAGTATTTTGACCGAATCTTGCCTGGAATGGACTCAGAGATCGCAGCCGATGCCCAGAAGCTTTTCGAGAAACAAGGCTTCGAGTTCCGCCTGGGTTCAAAGGTGACTCGCGCCCACGTGGATGGCAATCTATGCGTTGTCGAGTGTCAAGGAGCCGAGCCATTGCAGTGTGAGCGCGTATTATTGGCGGCAGGGAGAGCGCCGAATACCAATGGCCTCGGCTGCGAAAAGGTCGGCGTACAGTTGGACGCGAAAGGTCGCATAGTCGTTGATGACCACTTCGCCACGAACGTGCCGGGCACTTACGCGATCGGCGACGTGATCCGAGGGGCAATGTTGGCGCACAAAGCTGAGGAGGAAGGTATCGCATGCGTCGAGCAGATCGTTAAGGGGTATGGCCATGTAAACTATGATGCAATTCCCGGCATTGTTTATACGGAACCAGAGCTCGCCTCGGTCGGCAAAACCGAGGAGCAATTAAAGGAGCTCAAAGTTGAGTATAAAAAAGGCATATTTCCCTTCCTAGCAAACGGTCGAGCCCGAGCGATTGGAAAGACCGATGGGAAGGTAAAAATCCTTGCCGACGCAAAAACCGACAGGGTTTTGGGCGTCCATATTATCGGAGCACGCGCCGGGGATCTGATTGCCGAAGCTGCGGTTGCCATCTCTTTCGGCGCAAGCAGTGAGGACATCGCGCGCTCCTCGCATGCCCATCCAACGTTGGCTGAGTCTATAAAAGAGGCTGCGATGGCGGTTGACGGTCGAGCCATCCACATTTAATCCGATTGTTCCTCAGCCGCGGGCAACAGCAGGGCCAATGAGAATTGCGTAAGGACCTGGATCGTTATGAACTGCCGCCTATGTTCAGACCTGAGGCCTCTGAGGGATCAGTTTGGGATTTTGGGTCCAGAAGGTTGTCTATGGTTTGTTTGTCCAACCCGGATGATTGAAGAGCAACTTCCCTGACTGTCTTCTTGGTTTCGTAGGCAAGCTTGGCGATCTTAGCGGCACTGTCATAGCCGATAACCGGTGCGAGTGCAGTGCACATCGCGAGACTTTGCTCAATGTTGCTTTCGCAACGCACCTTGTCCGCGTCCAGCCCTTTCACGCATCTCCGCGCGAACACTCTCGTACCGTTGCCAAGAAGTTCGATGGATTGCAGGAGGTTGTACGCGATGACTGGCAACATGGTGTTCAATTCGAAATTGCCCGAGAGTCCCCCAACAGTGATCACGGCGTCGTTACCGATCACTTGTGCACACACTTGAATCAGCATTTCGCACATCACCGGGTTCACCTTCCCCGGCATGATTGATGATCCCGGCTGCATGGGGGGTAGCTTGAGTTCGCCAATGCCGCATCGAGGTCCCGATCCCATCCAACGGATATCGTTGGCGATCTTGAACAGGCTCACCGCAAGGCCCTTAAGGATCCCGCTGGTTTCGACACACGCGTCCGCAGCGGCTTGAGCCTGAAAGTGATTTGTGGCTTCGCGCAAAGGCAAGCCCGTCTCATGCGACAGCGCTTCGATCGTTCGACGCGCAAACTCCGGGTGAGTATTGATACCAGTTCCGACCGCTGTCCCTCCCAAAGCCAGCTCACTCAACGCGGCTTTCACCCGGCTCAACCTTTCAACTGCTTGCCGAATTTGATCTGCGTATCCGGCGAATTCCTGCCCAAGTCGGATAGGAGTTGCGTCTTGCAGATGCGTGCGACCAATTTTGAATACCTCGTGAAATTCGACCGCTTTGGCCGCCAAGTTCTGTTCAAGTTCTCCCAAGGGAAGCCATAGTTTGAGGCCGATGCTCTCGAGTGCAGCGAGGTGGATAGTTGTCGGAATTACATCATTACTTGATTGTCCCCTGTTGACGTGATCATTCGGGTGGACATGCTTCTCTCCGCGCTTCCCACCCAACAATTCTGTTGCTCGGGTAGCAATGACCTCGTTGGCATTCATGTTCGTTGAAGTCCCAGAGCCGGTTTGGAAGACATCCACCACGAAGTGCACATCCCATTTGCCGTCTATCACCTCTTGCGCCGCTTGTTGGATCGCCTTCGAGCGATCCCCCTCCAAAAGGCCGAGGAATTCGTTGGTTGCCGCGGCGTGCTTCTTGATCAAACCCAAAGCACGAATAAACACCCGAGGAAATCGCAAATCACTGATTGGAAAGTTTTCAACGGCTCTTGCCGTTTGCGCGCCGTAATATACGTCATCAGGGACCGACATTTCACCCATTGAGTCAGTTTCGATTCTCATAAATGTAAAAGCACGAATTGGATGGAACCTTTCGACAACAAATCCATTCTTAAACAGCGCGCGGATCTACCTGAACCCCAGCGAATCGCACCGGCCTATGCCAAGAGTGACTTGGCGGCCTCGATTTTACTCCAGGTAGCCCTTTCGAGGCATCAGGCCACACCGTTCCAGAGCCTTACCAACATTTTGTACTACCTCCTTCGGTAGCGATTGGCCGGCGTGCAATCGCGGAGGAGGAACTAAAGCTGCCCTCGGGCCAAACGCGAAAAAATGATCCATCGCCTTGTTCGCATTAGCGAATGCGTTCCCAACCGTTACACCTTTTACCAAGTCGAATACCTCCTTTATCACCATACTAAGTCGATCAGATATGACCTGCCCCTCCCCGAGGCTGCCTTCGTTCAACTTCTCGATCATCTCCGATAAATCGCGTGCAAAGCAGTTAGCCGTGCTCAAGAGAAAGCCATGATAGGGTCCACCCGTTGCTAAAAACCAACGTGCAAATCCCCCCTCCGCGCCCCGAACCAGAAACACTCCGGGGACCTCAGGGTGCGACAATGCAACTCGATCGCTACCGCTCGAATCCTTAAACAGAATCAAGTTCGAAAACTGAGCCGCCAGTTCCTCCACTAAACCTGGCTCCATCTCATTCTGGGTCAGCTGAGGAAGCTGATAGAGCGCGACGGGCAGGCCAAGTTGTAAAATACCGGACAAATCCCTATGCATCTTTTCGCGATCGAACTCTCTGCCTGCCGGTGGACAAATTGTGAAACCTGAGACCTGAGAAGGAAGCGAGCACGGGCTTGGGGTGACAGCCGCAGCCTCCGTTGCTGTGGAGTTTGCAGATCTTCCTGCGAGAGCCAGCATTGCCCCGCTGACTTCGGTTGCCCGCTTTTTCAACACGCCGATTAGAAGATGGAACCTGAGCTCCTTAGCTTGGCCGATTGCGAACGTAGTCAACTCATCTGTTTCGGCGCGGCTTAACTCCCAACCATCTCCTGTCGAGCCGGGTATTAGAAATCCCTTCACCCACTGCCTCATATAAGCAAGGTGGGCCTTTGCCCGAGTGTAGTCTATTTGACCATTCGTGTCATAATGAGTTAACGCCGGGCACCAAAGGCGTGAGATCCCTGCGGGGAAGAGCTGTTCCAAAAGTCGTTTTCGGTCAGCTACCACTCGATCATATCCTTGGTTTGCCATAGTCGAACCTCCCTGAGCCTAGCTTCCTGTCCTCTACAAGCTCAAACTCCGATTTCGCGCAAAGCCCCGAACGGTTATTCGTCACGCTTTTTAGAAACTTCTTGCGTAGGCTTACAGCCGAGGGATAGAACCCTTCAGCTCTTGCCTAGCCAACCCGAATAATGAAACCACCTGCTTCGGATGACAACACACACACCGACAATTTGAAGGCCGATCACGGGTTAACTCGTCGGCGGTTTATCGGGGCCACCATCGGTTTGGGAGCTGCCGCGCTGAACCGGGGCCTCGCCGAGGCGGCGCAAAAGGCCGCTGAGCCGCGGCCGAGGGCTGCCCCGGCCAAATCAGATTTGATACGTCGTGAGAATCAGCGCGAAGGGACTCGCGAATGGTTGCTAATTAACACTCGAATCGATGCCGGAGCAAAGTACCGATCCTCAGTCATTGAAGGATATTGTTCGAAAACCAGTGTGCGCCCCGGCGACGAACTAACAATTTTCGTCAGTACAAAGCCTAAAATGGATTTCACAATCGATTTTTATCGATTGGGGTTCTATGGGGGTGCAGGTGGGAGGGAAATGCTGAACATGGGGCCACTCAGAGGTCGAACACAACCCGATCCCCCTGTGGGAAAGAATCGCTTACGCGAATGTCAATGGCACCCCTCCACCACCATTACAATTCCGCACGACTGGGTAAGCGGGGTGTACGTGGGAAAACTTTCGACTGTCCCTGAGGCCCTCCAGAGCTACATCATTTTCATCGTCCGTGATGATCGTCGCGCGGATTTCATTTTCCAATGCTCGGACATCACCTGGCAGGCCTACAACCGCTGGCCGGATCATTACGCACTCTACGACGACGGTAAGGAGTCCTGGTATTGCGGTCCAGGCGTAGACGTAAGCTTCGACCGGCCGTACGGAAAGTACTGCCAAATCCTCGATGCGCCCCTATCGCTGGGTTCTGGCGAGTGGTTTCTTTGGGAATTCCCTATGGCGTTCTGGATGGAATCGCAAGGTTACGACGTTACCTACATTTCGAACCTCGACACACATGCCGACCCTGCGGGGCTTCGGCGAGCAAAGGGATTTCTCTCTGTGGGACACGACGAATACTACTCCCTTGAAATGTATCAAAATCTGAAGGCTGCGATCGAGAGCGGCCTGAACGCTGCGTTCTTCTCCGGCAACACTTGCTGCGGTCGGATTGACCCTCGACCAAGCGCAAATGGTACTGCCAATCGTGTGTATGGCCGAGTGGATTACTTCGGGCCACGTGATGAAGGCATGGACAAGCGCTTTCCGACCATGACGCCTTTTCCGCACACGAGCCCAGCAGAAAGCGCTCTACTAGGTGCCCGAAACGTACCTCCCTGCACAGGGGGAGCGGATTGGATCTGTTCTGCACCAAACCATTGGATTTATGAAGGAACAGGGATGCAGCTTGGTGATAATATCCCCGGCTTGATCGGTTGGGAATTTCACGGGGACCCCGCCTCCATTAGCGGTTTGGAAGTGGTCGCTGCAGGTCCAACTCAGGAAGCACCAGGGAAACCCAATGGAGGCACCTACACCGCAACCGTTTATCCCGGGCCGAAGAAGAACATCGTGTTTAATGCGTCGACCTGTTGGTGGGCAGACGGGCTTTCAAATCCCCCAGGATACGTGCGTCCATCCGTCTACACGAGCCCCCGCGGTACGGATCCACGGGTTCAAAGAATAACTGCTAATATTCTGGAACGGATCCGCAAAACACAATTCCGTTCGAACGCCTAGAACCCTAGGAAACTTAATCAATGAGTCCGCAAACATTTGCTTTTGGGACTTCTTCCCTCGACTAATTTGGTTGTGTCCAGAGCTAAACTTGGACGTTTTCTGGATCTGCGTTACTGCCTGGCCATTGCCGCGGGGATTCTATGGGCTCTCGCATTTCCTAAATTCAACCTTGCCGGGGGCGCGTGGGTTGCTCCTGGATTACTCTTATTCGCAGCAGCAGGTTGTACGGCCCGCAAAGCGTTCTGGATAGGTTACCTGGCAGGATTCGCCCACTATTTGGCAGGCCTTTACTGGTTGCTTTTTATCCCATTTCCAAGCGGAGCCGTGCTGGGTTGGTTGGCGCTTAGTGCCTACTTAGCTCTCTACCCCGCGGTATGGGTCGTATTCTGCTGGAAACTTTTTCCCCTTCAGCTATCCGGCGTCGGTAATGCCGAGACGCGATCGCTGCTTAGAAACGTCATGTCAGTCGGCTGGGTTGGACGATCGGTTTGGGCAGTTGTGTGCGCGGCTTCTTGGGTCGGACTAGAAATGATCCTTGCACGCCTGTTCACCGGCTTCCCTTGGGACCTGCTGGGAGTCTCCCAGTTCCAAAACATTCCTCTGATCCAGGTCGCCTCTCTAACAGGCGTGTACGGAGTCTCATTCCTGCTAGTCTGGTTCTCGATTTGTCTCGGTTTTGCTGTATTCCGCGTCTTTCATCACCCGCAACCGAGATGGGTTTGGGCGTTTGAGATCGGGGTGCCATTAGGTGTCGTATTGGTATTGATCGCTTTTGGAATGCAGCAGATTCGCAACACCCAAACTCCTTCGAGGTTTTTGAAGGTCGCCATGGTCCAACCAAGCATTCCTCAGCGAGTCATATTCGACCCAAACGAGAGCGGCACTCGCTTTCGTCAGCTCATCGACTTGACTAAACAGGCCCTTGCATCCAAACCTGACCTGTTACTTTGGCCCGAAGCCTCCCTGCCGGATTTTCAAGAAGAGAATTTGGCCCTCCTAACGAACCTCGTCCGGCAAAGCAAAGTCTGGATGATCTTCGGTGCCGATGACGCGGAACTCGTATCAAATTCAGGTCCGAAACCGAAATATAAGTTTTTTAACACTGCGTTCCTCTTAGGCCCCGACGGTCGTTTCGTCCAGCGTTACCACAAGCGGGGCTTGGTCATTTTTGGGGAGTACATCCCCCTTGCTCGCTGGCTGCCGTTCACAAAATACTTTACTCCCATTGAAAGCAGCTTCACACCAGGTGACGGGCCGGTTCCATTCATCATCACCTCACCAAAGGCCAAGCTCTACCCATTAATCTGCTTCGAAGATGTGTTCCCACACCTGGCCCGTGAATACGTTGATAGGGATACGGATCTGCTGGTGAACCTTACCAACAATGGTTGGTTCGGAGAAAGCGCCGCGCAGTGGCAACATGCGGCTACCGCGGTATTCCGAGCTGTGGAGAATCGCATCCCGCTCGTCCGGTGTACCAATAATGGTCTGACCTGCTGGATTGATTCCGAAGGTCGACTCAACCAAGTATACTTCGAGGAAAGCCAGGACGTTTATAAGGCCGGCTTCAAGACTGCAAACGTTCCCCTGCTACCGTCAAATGGTACGCGCCAACTGACTATCTACCGCCAGTATGGAGATTGGTTTGGTTGGGCATGCCTCTGCTTAGCTCTCGTTGGTGGCGCGCTTTCTTTTCGTCCCGTGAGACCCCAGAGATCCAGCCTACAACCCTTCTGAGGCCGACGCCGATCTTTCTGCTACCGCAAGCTATTTAGCAGCCTTGGTGATCCAATGATCATCATGACAGAAGTTACTCCTATGGTTGGAAACTGAACTTAAACTTTCACTTACACAGCGATCAAAATCTGCCGATTAATCTGAATACAATGAACTCTTCTCTGCCAGCCGCCACTCGGCGCGCTGATCGAAGTGCCTTCACTCGAACCGAGCTCCTCGCGATTGTCTGCGCCTTGGGACTGCTGTGTGCCATGGCGGTCTCGATCTTCGCACGGGCCCAGGCCTTCGCCACAAGCCCCGCCTGCCTGGAAAACGCGAGGCAACTTACGCTCGCATGGAGTCTCTTCGCAACCGATCACGGCGACGCGCTACCCAACAATTTTACAATCCCTGACACACTGGCCACAATTTCTGCCAAGACCTATGCGAACTGGGCGCACAACATTCTTGACTGGAGCACCACACCGGCGAACACGAATCTCGTCCTCCTCACCAACAGCACTCTTTTCGCATATACGCAAAAAGACCCTGTCGTCTTTTCCTGCCCAGCAGATGTCTTTTTGAGTCCTGCCCAGAAAACGAAGGGTTGGACTCGCAGAGTCCGGAGCTATTCTATGAACGCTTTCATGGGCGCATACAGCCTCGCTCCGAGTGATCCGACCTACCGAGGCAAGAATCCCTTCGCGCCCAATTACCGACAGTTCATGCTTTCAACATCCATTCCTAACCCCGCAAAGACCCTGGTTTTCATTGAAGAGCATCCGGATAGCGTCAATGACGGATACTTTCTTAACACCCCTCCAGTCTCTTCGTCCTGGTTAGACCTCCCGGCATCCTATCATGAGGGTGCGGGTGTCGTGTCCTTTGCGGATGGAAGCGCCGAAGTTCACGCATGGCTTTATGCGAGCACCAAAAAGCCAATCAAAACGGGCCTGCTCAGCAACCTCAGCATCCCGTCAGCCGAGCGTGGCGATCTTGAATGGGTTGTCACCCAAATGACCGTTGATCCAACAACGCTCGGAATTACTTACGGAAAAAATAATGAACTCGCCATAGTTTGGTCAGATCTCCCGACCAACTACGTTTTGGAGACGACATCCAATCTGCCCAACGATGGATGGACGAACGTCGCGAGCACCAACGCGACGCTTCGGGGGCAAAAGTCGTCCAGATCAGGTCTTACCGGAGAACAAGGATTCTTCCGTCTTCGCCGCCAATAGAGATCAAATTTCCAGTTGCAGACTTCAGACGCATTCGACGCCAACTGAGAAGGTCAGCATCCCACTAGGGGCTCCCCCTCTAATCGTCTGGGGCGACAACGAATAGTCTAAGTTGGCTTTGGAATCCGGCATCCACTCCATGGAGGGACTGTTCAGCAGGATCCTTTTTCAAGGGGCAAATCGATTTCATACCTTTTCTTGCAAATGCAACTGTTGGCGCGCTGTCAATCACATAGGCAAGATATGCCCGGCGACTTCAGCATCCTGTTAGGGGCCCAAAACCCAATTGATTAAGAAATCTTTGAGTTTTGAATATGAGAGGTTGACGACTCGTCTAGTGCTCACTCTAATCCCGCAAAGCCTATGGCCCGAGTATTGGTGGTGGACGATGATCTCGAGATGCGCCGTACATTGACAAGCGCCCTCTCTTCCCATTCCGTCTTTCAAGCTGCTAATGGCACCGAGGCACTCCGTCTTCTGAAGTCTGAACCGATTGACCTGGTGGTTACCGATTTGGTGATGCCCGGCATGGATGGAATCGAAACCATCGTTGCCTTGCGGAAGACCTTTCCGAAACTGAAAGTCATCGCAGTATCCGGGGCCGCTGACCGCATAAGGGAGTCGGCGCTGTCCGCTGCGGAGCAGCTAGGAATCAACGGCACTCTGGCAAAGCCTTTTATGCCTGAGGAGTTAATCACTCTGGTCGACCAAGTTTTGGGGCAAAAAGCTTCCTAAGCAGGTTCGAGACTGCTACCTCGGCTGAGGCGGTGACGCTTGCGAGGGACTCTGTAAGTACGCCACAAGGTCCAAAACCTCCGTCTTTGATAAGGACTCCAACAAACCCTCAGGCATCATCGAGAGATTCGATTGACGCCGTGAGGTAATGTCTTTCACGGGTAAAGTGATCGTGCCTGTCTGGGTTTGGATGGTGACTGTGCTTTCATTTTCCCGAAGTACAACACCGGAGATCAATTGGTCGTCGGCGGTCTCAAAATACGTGGCTCTGTATTGGCTCCAGACCACTGCATTGGGATCAACGACATTCTCCAGCAGGTAATCTAGGCTGGTCCGCTGTGAACCTGTCAGCTCCGGAGCGAGTGTTCCTCCCTCTCCAAACAACGTATGGCAGGCTGCGCAGGTGCGCTTGAATAGGGCGCGGCCGTTCACTGGATTCGAGGCACGCAAAGCCTCCGGCGTCAACCATTCCCGATATTGTGCTATAAGCTTCGACTTATCTTTTGAAACCAATCGGATTTGGCCAAGAGAATCCGCGAGCAAAGGGGCTATCCGCTCATCTTTTAACTCTTGAATCTGCCTTGCGGCGAACGGCGAAACGTCCCTGGACGGGACATCCCCTGCGTTCACCGCCTTCAACAAACTCACTGCATATTCAGGACGGGTGGCCAGTGTATTGATCACGTCTGCTTTTTCATCGGAGGAAAACTCTTTATAGCGCGACAAAAGAACCTGTGGCGTTGCGGGATCATCAAATGCTGCGAGGCCTCGTATCGCGATTCCCCTCATTACAGGGTCTGAAACCAGCGACTGCAGGACAAGAACGAGGTCTTTCGCGCGAGCCTGCACCAAGGCCTGGAGCGCTCGCTGTCTACCCAAGGCTGGTTGTGCTGGATCTGTTGCCTTAGCCCTGAGGCTTGCCACTGCGGCTTGCTCTCCAAAAACCACCGCCAATAGGACTGCCTGTTCCCGGACGTCCTCGTCGGGGTTCTCCTTTAGCTCACTCGCAAGCTCCACCCATCCATTCGGCATCGGAACGCCACGACGACCGTTTAGGGCCTCGAACATGCCTTTAACTACGTCTCGCTGCCGCCCCGGATCCTTCGCACCCCGGATCGCCGTGATTAGGGGATCGAGAGCCTGACGGAGGGTCATCCGTTGAGCAATGAACTGCCTGAGTAACGGGATTTTTGCCTGCTCGAGAATCTCGATAGATCGAACGTCATCGCTCGAGGCGATAGGCTCGATTCCGTACCAGATCAGCAAGGGCAAATTTGGGTCGGTCCCATCTTCAGCGTGGGAAGCAAGCCCAGCGGCGATCGGAAGCCGGCTTGCGAGTTCGAGCCGTTGCAATCCGGAGGCCAGTTCACGACGCACAATCCGTGAAGGATCCGACTTCGACATCACCGCGAAGCGGGCGTGGGTAGAAGTATCGATTGCCCCGTCGAATAAAAAGCGAACCGCCCAGGCGCGGACCCATTCCTCGGAATGATCTAACAACCCCACTTTGAATGGTGTGTCTCGCTCAGCCGGGGCGGTCGCTTCGAGCGCCCATAAAGCACGCAGTTGTCGGGTAACGTCTTTTTGCTCCCGAAGCAGTTGTTTCAACTCATCTCTTATGTTTGGGGTAAGCTTGCCTGCGGTCGCCCGTTCTTCCAGTACCAGCCGGGCCTGGCTCACTTGCCAATCGTTTTTGCTAAGCTGCAGACGCACGAGTTGCTCGTCTGCGAGGCTTCTCAGGTCGCGTGCATCGCGTCTTGGCTCGCCGTAAGTGATTTTGTAAATCCGGCCGTTCTCGCGGTGAATATCTTCGTAATCGTGACATTCCCCCGCGTCGCTCCAATCCGACACGAACACCCCCCCATCCGGACCATAAATTAAGGAGACTCCTCGAAACCACGGATCTGTGACCTTGACTGGATCTGGACGGTGGTACGCTACATAGCCTGAACCGCTCGGATCGAGCAGATCGTTGTTAATTCGGCGACCATGAACGTTGAGTGTGAAGAAAGTATTCCGGTAACTGTCCGGCCAATTGTCCCCCAAATAAACCATCGCACCGCAGTGAGCATGTCCGCCCCCTGCCTCATCATTTTGTGAATGCTCGGCGCCTTCAGTTTTCCACCAACCCCCTGCCCAATGAATATGGTTTGCACAACTTTCGATGAGTTTGAACGAATACGGATTCATGTCCTGCCCGTACATTCGGTCGTAGCGAGCGCCCGGGATAATGTGAAAAAGGTGTTTGATGACACAGTTGGCTACGAACATTTGGCCGAAATCATTGAAAGCAATTCCCCACGGATTGGTGGTGCCATGAGCCACCACCTCGAAGGTGCGACGCGTAGGATGAAACCGCCAGACCCCGCAGTTGATCCGCAACCGCTCTTTATCTCCCGCGCCAGGTCTTCCAACCAGAGACTCCGCGAGGATCCCGTGGCATCCGTAGAGCCAACCGTCCGGTCCCCAAGTCAAATTGTTGAAGATGTTGTGCTTGGCCTCAATCGTCCAACCATCAAGCACTGGTTCAGGAGGGCCATCTGGTATATCGTTGCCGTCGCGATCCGGAACCCAAAGCAACTCCGGCGCCGAGCAAAGCCAGACTCCTCCCATTCCAACCGCGATCCCACTCAAGTTGCGCCCCTTGTCCCAAAACACTTTCTTTGAGTCGAAGTGCCCGTCTCCATCTTTGTCTTCGAGGATGATTACCCGGTCCTGTCCCGATGGAGTCTTTTGCCAGGTGGGATAAGACATGCCTTCGACCACCCATAAGCGTCCACGTGCATCCATTGTCATGGCGATGGGTTGCACCACATCCGGTTCAGCGGCAAACAGGGTTGCTTTGAATCCTTGGGGCAACTGCAAACGCTGGAGCACTTCGTTCAGTGGAGAGGGCCGTGTTGACGTGTCTTCAGCGCCCGCACTGAGAGGAACAACCGGTAGCAGGCATGCCGCAATGGCATAACCATAGCAAAGAGGCTTGAACATGACGGCTACTTTTAAACCTTTCCAGCAGCCTTGCAAAGCGAAGCTTCGGCGTATTCCTTGCTTGTCCAGCACAGACCTATTTTGGACTATGGATCTCATGCACTCCTTCCTGTATTTCGTCCTCAGGATTATTTCTGCCTTATCGACACTCCTTTTCTTTGTTGCGACAACTTTTGCGGCCGGCTCTGACAGCCATAGATTTCTTTATGTTGCCTGCCCAGGAATTCGCGAGTACTTGGAGTACGGTGGCCATGGCGTGCTTGTTTTCGACATTGGTGCTGGCCACCGACTTGTTAGACGCTTCCCGTCAGCCGGGCTGGACAAAAGCGGAAAGCCGATGAATGTGAAAGGCATCTGCGCGAGTGCTTCCACCGAACGACTCTATGTCAGTTCGCTCGCTACGCTGGCTTGCTTCGATCTGAAGACGGACAAACTCCTCTGGGAAAAGGAATATGAGGGAGGCTGTGATCGAATGTCGATCACTCCTGATGGAAGGACGATTTATCTACCCTCACTCGAGAAAGATCATTGGCATGTCGTCGATGGGATCACCGGCGAAGTCCTCAAGAAAATCCCCCTTCAATCCGGCTCTCACAACACTATTGTCGGGTTGAGTGGAAATTACGCGTATCTCGCGGGGTTGCGCTCCCCGCTCCTCCGGGTGGCTGACGTTGAGAAGCGTGAGGTGACGAAGGAGATTGGCCCATTCGGCAACGTCATCCGTCCCTTCACCGTGAACGGAGGTGAAACTCTTTGCTTTGTCAATGTGAACGACCTCCTGGGCTTCGAAGTTGGAGATCTTAAGACCGGTAAGAAGTTGCACCGAGTGGAAGTCGAAGGGTTTCAGAAAGGGCCGACGAAACGTCACGGCTGCCCCAGTCACGGTGTGGCCCTCACTCCCGACGAACGAGAGCTTTGGTTGACTGATGCCGCAAACAGCCGGATGCATATTTTCGATGCGACGGCAATGCCACCCAAACAAACCCGGACCATAGAACTCCGAGATCAACCAGGCTGGATTACATTTAGCATCGATGGGCAGTACGCCTATCCATCTACGGGAGAGGTTATCGAGACCAGGTCGCATCGGATAATCGCCACGCTCAGAGACGAAAAAGGTGCCGACGTCCAAAGTGAAAAAATGCTGGAAATTGATTTCAAAGGTGACAAGCCTGTCGCGATTGGAGACCAGTTCGGTCTGGGACGTCGCAAGACGTGATACGGAGGCTAACAACTCCGGAGAAACAACCGCGGCAATCAACTGGCAGCCCGATTTCGAATTGCTCTGCCGCTTCCCAGTTCGCATAATCCGACAATGCGAGCCATCCTTTTTGTCGAGCTTGTCTTCGTTGCACTCATGATCTCGAGTGTCAAAGCTGCGTCTACCACGAATGCCTTGCACTTGAGTTTGCAAACGCGAGTGGCTGCTGAGGGAACGGACTACCGAGTTGTTATCACGCCAGAAACCTGGGACGCAGCCAAGACCGCCATAATCGTTTGCGATATGTGGGACCTTCACCATTGCAAAAATGCAGTGAAGCGCGTGAAAGAAATGGCGCCTCGAATGAATGAATTCCTTGAAAAGGCCCGCGCTCAAGGGGTTTTTATCATTCACGCTCCAAGTAGTTGCATGGAAGCCTATGCCGGCCGACCCTCGCGCGTTCGCGCCGAGCGAGCCACCAAGGCAGCAAACGTTCCATCAGATATTGGAAATTGGTGCAACCAGATCCCCGCCGAGGAGAAAGGGAAATATCCGATCGATCAGTCGGATGGTGGTGAGGATGATGACTTGGCGGAACACGCTGAGTGGGCAAAGCACCTTTCGAGCGTTGGCCGGGATCCGAAAGCGCCTTGGAAAAGCCAAGTAGACGTCTTGCGAATCGACGATCAACATGACGCGATCACTGACTCTGGAGTCGAGGTGTGGAACCTCCTAGAGGAACGCAGCATCAAGAACGTCATGCTTCTTGGAGTTCATGTCAATATGTGCGTTTTAGGGAGGCCTTTTGGACTTCGGCAGATGGCTAAAAACGGGAAGCACGTGATCCTCGTCCGCGATCTAACCGACTCCATGTACAATCCCGCCCGGTGGCCTAATGTGAATCATTTTCAGGGCACGGCTTTAATCGTCGAGCACATTGAGAAGTTTGTCTGCCCCACCATTACCTCTGATCAGTTACTGGGCGGCCAACCCTTCCAGTTTTCGGGTGCCAGTGGTTCCCGACGGGCGAGCCGGTAATCGTTATTCTCAGCTAGATTTCCTTTCTCCCAAGCCAGCTCCGAGTCCCACCCCTTTTTAGACGGATGGGAGTTTTACAACAAAAAGTTGACAAACCTTCCAGCTTACCTACCGTTCGGTAGATCAAAATGCCGGCCACCGCCCTTGATGCTCGTGAGGTTCTTCTGCAATCCGGTATTCGTGCTTTCGCGCTTAAAGGATTTGCAGGCACATCGGTCCAGGATGTCCTTGAAAAAACGGACCTCTCCAAACCGACATTGTATTATTACTTCGAAAGCAAGGCAGGACTTTTTAAGGCAATCCTGGATTACGCGTACGACGAAGCCTTTTCGCTGATGAAAGCGGGGGTTGAGGTGGAACGATCGTGCCAAGCGCGATTGGTAGAAGTGGCACTCGCTTTCTTTACCTTCGCCCATAACCATCAGAACCTTACCCGGCTGGTTTTTGCGACTATTTTTGCTGCGCCCGAGGAAATCCCACTGGATTCATTGGACCCAGCGAAAAGGCGGCGCAACTTCGAATTTGCACTAAAGATCGTCAAAGAAGGGCAACAGTCGGGTGAGCTCGATTTGGCTTATGACGCCGTGGAGCTCACGCAAGGGATTCTTGGGGCCATCACTTACCGCGTCCGAATGCACTTATTGCAACCCGAACTGGCTCTGGGGCGTCCCCAGGCCGAGCGGATGGTGTCACTATTTATGGTCGGTGCTCGGAGGAAGGATTGATCATGAAATCATTCAACTTTCGGTTGGTGTGCTTGACTCTGCTGCTGGCCGGCTTCAACGCGTGCAAACCGTCAACGACTGCCCCAATCAAGGATCCGCGCGTTTCAGCAGTGCCTGTGACTGTCGTGGCGATTACCAATGCCTCCTGGGACAAGACGGTTTCAATTGTCGGCACTCTCTACCCGAAAGACGAAGCAACCATCTCTGCCCAGGTCGAGGGACAAATCGAGAAAACGCTGGTGGACTTTGGAGATCGAGTTCAGAACGAACAACAGATCGCGGACATTGATACAACTCTCTACGAAGCCCAGGTCGAACAGGCAGTGGGCAACATGGCAAAAGCCGAAGCTAACCTTGCCAATGCCCGGCAGAACTTCGAAAGAGTGGAAAAACTGCAAAAGGGAGGAATTGCTTCAGCCAGCGATTACGATCAAGCAAGAGCTCTGCTGGATCAATGGAATGCCGAGTCCAAAGCGGCTCACGCCATGCAGTCCGTGGCAGAGCTCAACCTCCATCGGTCCAGAGTCAAAGCACCATTCAATGGCGCAGTAGCACGCCGTCTTGTAGGCCGTGGTGACTTTGTTAAAGTCGGTTCGCCACTCTTTGAGCTCGTCAATGATTCAGTGCTGAAGTTTATCTTTGCGGTTCCTGAAAGACACGGTTCGCTTGTACAAAAGGGCCTGCCGGTAACGTTCGGGGTTGATAATTATCCGGGCGAGACCTTTACCGGGTCGGTTTATCTAATCAGTCCTGCAGTCACGATGGGGTCGCGAGCGTTCAGCGTCGGGGCGCTCGTCACCAACACAAGTTTTCGACTGAAGGCGAACACGTTTGGCCGCGGCTCTCTGGTGCTACAGAAGGGGGTCGAAACTCCGGTCATCCCATTGGAATGCGTTGTGAGCTTCGCCGGTGTTACGAAGGTCTTCATTGTTGAAGGCGAGGTCGCCAGAAGCCGCACGGTAACGGTTGGGCGAATTCAAAGAGGGCTCCAGGAGGTGCTCTCGGGTGTTCATGAGGGAGAAAAAGTTGTTCTGACGGGCCAAAGTCGGCTCAGCGACGGCGCTTTCGTGTCGATTCAATCGCGCCCCCCTGCTCCGGACAAGGATAAGGCAGGCCTTGCCCAAAACCAAGCTTCCCGATGAGCGAGGAAGTACACGAACCACCAGTGGCGGCCGGCCACGATACGGAACCGAAGGGGGGCGGCCTTCGCATCGCCGACCTGTGTATCAATCGCCCCGTATTTGCGACGATGATCAACCTCTTTCTCATCGTGCTGGGATGGTTCTCTTTCAAAGAGATTGGGATTGATCAATTCCCAAACGTCGAACTGCCGGTGGTTACAGTCACCACCACCCTCAGGGGCGCTTCACCCGAGGAAATGGAGACTAGTGTCACGAAGCCTTTGGAGGAAATCATCAATACCATCCAAGGAATTGATGAATTGAGCAGCGTAACAACCGAAGGCGTTTCGCAGATCACCATTCAGTTTCTGCTCGAGCGAAATCGCGACATTGCAGCGCAGGACGTACGCGACAAGGTCAACACGATCCTCGCCCGCCTCCCTCCGGGAACAGATCCTCCCATCATTGACAAATTTGACCTCGACGCCATTCCGGTCCTCTCCATCAGTGTGACTGCGCCTCGTGACCTGAAGGAAATCACCTACATCACGGACAAATACATCAAACAAAACCTGGAAACGGTTCAGGATGTGGGATCAGTAAGCATGGTCGGAGCCCGGACAAGGGCGGTCTCGGTTTCAGTCGATATTGAAAAGCTCCGCGCTTACAGCCTGACCATCGATGATGTCCGCAAAGCTTTGCAACGGCAGAACCTTGAAGTTCCCGGTGGACGGCTAAATCAAAGCCCCCGCGAGCTGACGGTGCGCACTCTCGGACGGATGCTGGCTGTCAAAGACTTCAATGAATTGATCGTCGCCAACTTTGCCGGCCAGCCGGTTTATCTCAAATACCTCGCAAACGTGGAGGATGGGATCGAGGAGCCGCGAACCTTATCGAAAGCAAACGGGGATAATTGCATCACGCTAATTGTCCGGAAGCAATCCGGAAGCAATACGGTAAAGGTGATCGATTCGGTCAAGAAACGGCTGGAGGACTTAAAGTCGATCGCCCCTGCCGATTTCAAAATGCAGGTCATTCGTGACCAATCTCGTTTTATCAAGCGTTCTCTTGAAGAGATCAACCTTCATCTGATACTTGGCGCCCTCCTCGTCGCAATAACGGTTTTTCTCTTCCTCCACGACTGGCGAGGTACCGTGATTGCCTCCGTTGCCATCCCGGCTTCGATCATCTCCACGTTCGCTCTCATGCGAGCGATGAACTATACTCTGAACAATTTCACCATGCTTGGATTGGTGTTCGCAGTCGGAATCGTGATCGACGACGCGATTGTTGTGCTCGAAAATATCCACCGCACGATGGAAGAGAAAGGCTGGTCGGGTATGCGTGCGGCCAGCTATGCCACGAAGGAGATTGCGCTGGCTGTTATGGCAACGACCCTTTCGCTGGTCGTTATTTTCCTTCCGCTCGCTTTTATGAAGGGCCGCGTCGGGATGTTCTTCTCGAGCTATGGGGTGACTGTCGCCTTCGCAATTATGGTGTCTCTTTTCGTCTCCTTCACACTTACGCCGATGCTCTCCTCCAGGTTTCTTCAGCACACCGACGATCCCAAGGCGCGCGACAAGAAAGCGCATGGAGGTCCGCTCTTGAAATGGCTGTCAGACTATTACTTGCGGGTCTTGGGCTGGAGCCTGAACCACCGCTGGGTGATCATGGTGGCATCCGGGGCCTGCTTTGCCTCCATTCTTGTTCTAGGCAAATTCACCAAATTCACTTTCGTGCCCCAGGACGATTCTTCAGAATTCGAAATATCGCTTCAAACTCCGGAGGGCTCTGACCTCGAGCGGACGGCCCAGATTTGTGACCAAATCGATCATCAACTCCGTGGTCTGAGATTGGACAACAAACCTGTCATCACAGATACACTTACGACTCTTGGAATCACTACCGGTCGGCTAGGAAAAGGTGAAGGAGATGTTACGGTAGCAACCATCTACTGCCGGCTTCCGAATCTCGGCGGATTGGTGTCGAGGTTTCTCGGGAACACCCGTAGCTGGTCTCAATTCCAGGCGATGGGGATGGTGCGTCGTATCATGGCTCAATTCCCCGATGTCCGCTCCAGTGTCCAGTTGATTTCAAACATCAGTAGCGGCGGTGGGCGTAACTCGGATCTCCAGTTCAATATTATGGGCCCGGATCTGGCTCAACTCACAACTTATTCAGACCACATCATTGGTCGCCTTCGTGACATGGGGGGTCTGGCGGACGTGGATTCAACGCTTGCCAACCGGAAACCGGAACTGCGCATCCTAATCGACAGGGAGAAAGCAAGCCAGTTTGGTCTTCAGGTGCAGGACATCGCGACCACGCTTCGCACCCTCGTGGGCGGCGAGATCGTCGGAAGTTACCGGGAAAACGACGATCTATACGACGTATGGCTGAGGGCCGATCCTCTCCACCGGAATACGCAAGAAGCACTTGAGGATGTAACCCTAACTACCGGAGCTACGAATGGGCTGGTCCAGCTTTCGAATTTTGTTCAATTCCGCGAGGCCCGCGGTCCAAACCAAATCGATCGATTCCAACGGCAGCGCAAGGTAACGATCGTGGCGAACTTGGTTGAGAAGCCCCTCGGCGAAGCCATGCAAAACGTCCAAGCCGTTGTACGCCAGATGAACCTGCCGGCCGGTTATAGCGTCGCATTTACCGGCCGTGCGAAAACACTCCAAGAGACCGGCCAAAACTTTCTCGTCGCCTTCGGATTGGCCATGGTCTTCATGTACATGATCCTTGCGGCACAGTTTGAAAACTTCGTCCATCCTATCGCGATCCTTTTGGCAGTACCGCTTTCCCTCCCTTTTGCGTTGCTCACCATGATTGCTTTGAATGAACCCCTCAACATCTACGCCATTTTCGGGTTGTTCATGCTTTTCGGCATCGTGAAAAAAAATGGAATTCTCCAAGTGGACTACACGAACACGCTCCGCGCACGAGGCCTTGATCGAGATGAAGCAATTCTTCAAGCCAACCGCTATCGCCTACGTCCGATCCTGATGACGACCATGCTTTTGGTGGCTTCCATGATTCCTATCGCGTTGGGACAGGGTCCGGGTGCGGCGGGTCGCGCCTCCATGGCCAAGGTCATCATTGGCGGCCAGATGCTTTGCTTGCTTCTTTCATTGTTGGTCACGCCGGTGAGTTATTCAATCTTCGACGATTGGAGCCAAGGACGCTTCTTCGCGCGTCGGAAACGAGCTGCAAAGTTCGAATCTCGCGCCCCGTCTGCGCTGGCTCCCGCGCCGGAAGCATCAGGTTAGGGCTCCGGTCCATTCACAGTTTGCTTAGTTTGTACCAACCGTTGAAGCCCGCGGTCTGTTTTGCAAAACATCATTCTTACCGACTTCTTGGTAGCTTAAGGTTAAACTTGCCTAGCTCGTACCGTATCTTCATATGCTAGTACTTTCATGATGAATGGTTCCTACCCAGTGAACCCCTTGGCTCACAACGTTGCCTTATTCCTGCTGGGATTCTGGCTTATGACTCACCAGCTGCTGGGCGGAAACTCCCGCATCTTCACAAGTCCGAATCAGGATGAGGGAGCTCCAACGATCCTAACTCAACCCGTCGAGCAATCGGTCCCAATGGGAGCAACAGCCGAGTTTCATGTCACCGCGACCGGCGCAGTACCTTTGATATACCAATGGAGGCGAAACGGGGTGAACATTCCTATGGCGACAAACGAAACTCTCATACTGACGAATGTTACGCTTGGCGTTGCTGGGAGTTATACCGTGGCGATCGCCAATCGGCTCGATGTCACGGAGAGCGTCCCTGCGGTTCTCAAAGTTCAAGCGCCAGTACTTCAGCCAGGGGACAACTTCAGCGACCGGCTCTCCATTACAGGGTTTACAAATCAAGTCAGCGGAAACAATCGGCTCGCCACTCTAGAACCTGGAGAGCCTATTCATGCAAATCGGCCCGGCGGAAAGTCAGTTTGGTATGCGTGGAAGGCACCCGCGGCCGGGATTGTTACTTTCGAGACCGTCGGCAGTAGTTTCGACACTATTTTGGCGGCTTATACGGGAGATATCCTAACGAATCTTGTTGTGGTTGCTGCCGATGATGATTCGGGAGGATTCCACACGAGTCGACTTAAATTTAACGCCTCTCCTGGCGTTGATTATCAGGTGGCTATTGACGGGTATGCGCATTCCTCCGGCGAGTTCGCATTGCGCTGGAGCCTCGAAACCACCACCAACACCCTCCCGGAGCTCCAATTCGAGGCACCCCAACAAATGACCGGCATCGCCAACGGAATGACCTTTGTGGTTGACGGACTTGATCCTGGCCTGAATTTTCAATGGTACTTCAACACTGTGCCCATCCCGGGCTCAATATCTAACACCCTTTTGATCGATGACGTGCAACCAACGAACGTCGGTTTGTATTCCGTCCGTGTATCGAATGGGATTCGCTCAGTGGATACTCCTGCTGCTTCGTTGGAGATTAGCCATAACGAGGAGGGACGGCAAAACACCGCGACGACGGATAAGTTCGCCGACGCGGCGCTTTCCAGCGGCGCGGTTCATGATGAAACTGGCCCTCCCTTCGCCACAGGAACTTCATTAGCTCGGGGATTCAGCGGCACACAGATTTTCAGCACAATCGGAGCGGACAAAGATCCAGGAGAACCCAACCATTGTGGCGTGATCGGAGGAGCGTCACGCTGGTTTGCCTACTCGGCTGAAGCCGACGGTCAGATGAACATTGATACGAGCGGCAGCGATTTTGACACTGTACTCGCTGTTTACATCGCTCGGAGTTTCGACTTCGCCGCTTTGCAATCCGTCGCGTGCAATAATGACGCGACCCCGCAGGATCCGACAAGCCGTGTCACCTTCGAGGCCAGCAAAGGTACAATCTATCTTATAGCGGTAGATGGCGTGAATGCGGCAACCGGCACTGCCTTTGTCAATTACAGTCTAACGCCCCCGCCCCAAGTGGTCATGTCCATTGGCGCCGAAGCTGGGCTGCTCCAACTTGCGGTGGCTGGTCTTCCCACCGTTCTTCAGAGGCTCGATGTTTCTACAAATCTTGTCTCTTGGGACCAAGTACTGATTACCAATACAGTCTTGGGCACCTTCAAGTATACTGAGCCGCTGTCTCATTCATCGCCTCAACGCTTTTTCCGAGTTGTCAGCTCACCCAGACCCTGAAGTAAACGACGGGCTGCACTGTCGGATGCCATTGGGACATTGATAATCGAGCTCGGCCTGTCCGATGTCACTTTCCGGCCGAAGCCGTCCGAAACATGCGACTCTTTTGGTCACCGCGCGACAGGAGGAACGCGAGGAGATCCTGAATCTCATCCTCCTTCAGGCTGTTCAACAAGCCCTCGGGCATCATCGAGACTTTCGACGGTTCGATCGAATCGACCTCCTGCCGTTTCACATTCGTGAAGTCATTTGGAGCAAACATGTTTTCAATAACCATCAGGTTATCGCCGGAAAGATTTCCAACCCGTCCCGAGACGACTTCCCCGTCCTTTTTCTTTATCACGACAGCCCCATATTGATCGCTGATTTCTTTGCTCGGTTCCACAATCGACTCCAATACATCATGAACACTGAAACGGCCAGCCAGGTTGGTCTTTCCAGCACAGTGGGATCCGAAGCTTGGAATTCACGTGACTTGAAGTCGCGGC